>Ga0302306_10001512_pt1 | contig 12575 bp, 8 predicted proteins | sample III_Palsa_E3_1_FD_198761 | JGI IMG/M metagenome (GOLD analysis project Ga0302306, IMG submission 198761) | Peat permafrost microbial communities from Stordalen Mire near Abisko, Sweden - III_Palsa_E3_1 | ecosystem: Environmental > Terrestrial > Soil > Palsa > Peat permafrost | place: Sweden...
TACCTAATAAAAGTCAGGCTTCCACAACCAATTTATCAATATGGAAACTTTCGACGGCGTTGTGCTTACCTAATAAAAGTCAGGCTTCCACAACAACGTATTCGCAAACTGCGGGCTATTCAGAGTTGTGCTTACCTAATAAAAGTCAGGCTTCCACAACTTCTGTGGTTTGTTTCATACTTACCGCTATGTTGTGCTTACCTAATAAAAGTCAGGCTTCCACAACACCAGATAAATATTTTCCCGATAAAGCGGTGTTGTGCTTACCTAATAAAAGTCAGGCTTCCACAACTATATCGTGATCCTTATGCTCCGGCTAACAGTTGTGCTTACCTAATAAAAGTTAGGCTTCCACAACATTACTCATAGTTGGATCAGCAGTGCCCTTGTTGTGCTTACCTAATAAAAGTTAGGCTTCCACAACTGATATACTGGCGTACTTTCAAAGAGAAGCGTTGTGCTTACCTAATAAAAGTTAGGCTTCCACAACAACTAATCCACAAGATTTAAAAGATGCCATGTTGTGCTTACCTAATAAAAATTAGGCTTCCACAACTTAATTGTATTGGCGTTAAGAAGAAAAAAAGTTGGGTTTACCTAATAAAAGTCAGACTTCCACAACAGTTTCGGCCTCTCGTACAAGATTACGTTTTCTGGAATTTTATAAAGTTAACACTTTCCCACAAATCACCAATCCTTCCGTTGTTTACACATAAGCGGTTTACAAATATAGCCTATGCACGCCAATCCGCGCGAATATACAGTGTAGCATACTAATGATATTAGTGTTAATATAACAATTATTAAGCTATTGATAATAAGTAATTTAAAAGTGTAGCGTTTGTAGCTTTTGTAGCTTTTTACCGCTACGCTACGCTTTTTAATTTCTGAACCATGATTTACCTGATTAAAGGATTTCCTGATTTTTGAAGTTCATCAGGGCTATCTTTAAATTATTTGTGAGCGTTAGCTGTCACTCTGGCTTGTCGAAGAGCATGCGCAGAGGCTTGCCCGCATGTCTTCGACAAGCTCAGACTGACACCCCTGCTGCACTTCATATACCTTTCATACTTTCTTTAAACTATTTAACCATTGGTAGTGTTCCAAGTGTACTCATGTATTTTGTGGAACACTTTAACTTGCTGATTATCAATAGCAAAGTGTTTCAGCGTGGAACAGTGGTGTTTTTTGGTGGTTATTTTGTCTGAACCTTGATTCGCTTGATTAAGGGATTACCTGATTTTTGCATTTCCTCTCTGTATAGCATGCAATTGCCACGCTATCGCTTACAGCAATGACAAAAGAAAGGCGCAGTGCTAATAATCACCAAATCCTCAAATCACCAAATCTTCAAATTAAACTAATCACTATTCAACTAATCACCAAAATTATTACCTTTGCCCAAATCCACCCAAACGATGCAAAATCTTACGCTGCTCGACGGTCAGAAGTTTCAAATCACTATACAGCGTTTATGTAGGCAGTTAATTGAAAATCATAACGATTTTTCGGGCTCCGTACTCATTGGCATACAGCCGCGCGGCATTTATTTGGCCAAGCGCGTAGCCGAAGAACTTCGCAAAATATTACCGGCAAGCAAAATACTCCAGGGCGACCTCGACATTACCTTTTACCGGGATGACTTCCGCCGCCGGGGCGAGCAGCTGGTGCCCAATCAAACCAAGATAGATTTTATAATAGAAGGCAAAAAAGTGATCATGATGGACGATGTGCTGTGGACGGGCCGCACCATCCGCGCCGCTATGGATGCCATGCTGGCCTTTGGTCGGCCTGAAAAGATAGAGTTGCTGGCGCTGGTTGATCGCCGGTATTCGCGCCACATACCGGTAGCGGCAGATTATGTAGGCATCGAGGTGGATTCCATCGCATCGCAAAAGGTAGTGGTAAGCTGGAAAGAAACGGATGGGGAGGACAGGATTGTTTTGTTGTCGGAAGGAAAGTGATTTGATAGCGCAAGTTATAATATCGAACACTGAATTTTGAATGTTGAATATCGAATAAGTAAGAATGAGCAACAAATACGATTTAGAGGAAAGGCTAATTGATTTTGCGGTTTGTATTGATGATATAGTTGAAACTTTGCCAAACACGCGACTTGGAAATTATATAGCCGGGCAACTGGTTCGTTCTGGCTGCTCGCCTGCGTTAAATTATGGTGAAGCACAATCTGCTGAATCAAGGAATGATTTCATCCATAAAATGAAGATCATCCTAAAGGAGTTAAGGGAGTCTATGATTTCTCTTAAAATTATAGAAAGAAGAGGAATGTACAGTTCCGAGAATTTGATTGCAGCAAAAAGCGAATGCAATCAATTAATAGCGATTTTTGTAAAAAGTATAGAAACGGCTAAGAAAAATAATATATAACAATAAAGGCGCAGAGGGAATGCGAGAGTGAGGTTCACTTCATTATTCAACATTCAAAATTCAGTGTTCGATATTATCAACCATCATGGCAGGACTAAGCACAAGGCACTTATTAGGCATAAAAGATCTGAACCCGGCGGATATTCAACTCATATTTGAAACTGCCGATACTTTTAAATCTGTTTTAAACAGGCCGATAAAAAAGGTGCCTTCGCTGCGTGATGTAACCATTGCCAATATCTTCTTCGAAAATTCTACCCGCACCCGTTTATCGTTCGAGCTGGCCGAAAAGCGGCTTTCGGCGGATGTGGTGAACTTCGCGGCCTCCTCATCATCGGTAAGCAAGGGCGAAACGCTGATTGATACCGTAAACAACATCCTGGCCATGAAGGTGGATATGGTGGTAATGCGCCATCCCTACGCCGGGGCGGGCATCTTCCTATCCAAACATGTAAAGGCGCAGATTGTAAACGCCGGCGATGGCGCGCATGAGCACCCAACCCAGGCCCTGCTGGATGCCTTTTCCATCCGCGAAAAGTATGGCGATGTAGCCGGTAAAAAGGTGGTTATAGTAGGCGATATATTGCACTCGAGGGTGGCCCTATCCAACATATTATGCCTTAAACACCTGGGTGCCGAGGTTATGGTTTGCGGGCCCACAACGCTTATCCCCAAGTATATCGGCTCCTTAGGCGTAAAGGTGGAGCACAACCTCATTAAGGCCCTAAACTGGTGCGATGTGGCCAATATGCTGCGCATACAGCTGGAACGGCAGGACATTAAGTATTTCCCATCCCTGCGCGAATATACCATGCTCTACGGGCTTAATAAGCAGATACTGGACTCGCTGGATAAGGAAATTACCGTAATGCACCCCGGCCCTATCAACCGTGGCGTGGAGATCACCAGCGATGTAGCCGACAGCAAGCAATCCATTATACTGGACCAGGTGGAAAATGGCGTTGCCATCCGCATGGCGGTGCTGTATTTACTGGCCGGACAAACACCATAAGCCAATAAATTACACGCACATTCGTTTATATTGCCATGGCTGCCAAATCAACATACGCTTTACGGATATTACTGATCATACCCTTATTATCTATCTGCATAACTACCATGGCCCAAAGCATCCAGCAGCAAAAAACCGATTCCGTTTTTCAACTGGTTAAAAAGGAGTTCAATGCCCGCAGTGTGGAGTCGCTTTACGCCTTAACCGGCGATGCGTTCAAAAAACAGCTCGACCTGCCCACCTTCCGCAATTTTTGCGAGATCAGGTTTTTCCCTTTGGGCAATATGGTGGATGCCTCGCTCATTAGCTTTGTAAACAACAAAACGGCCACTTACAAAGTGGTTTTCAGCTATATCACCCTGCAACTGTTCCTCAGTATTGATGAAAGCGACAAGATAGACTACTTCCTGTTTCAGCCTTTGGATAACCCGCCTGCAAATAAGAGCAATGCCGTTGCCAGCACAAACCCCCTAATAACCCTAACCGATAAAGAGGTTGATACCGCTGCCCGTGCCTATATTCAAAAGATAAATACCGTTGGCCTAAGCATCGGCGTGTTTAAGGATGGTAAAGTCACCACCTACGGCTATGGCGAAACTACGCGTGGTAATGGCAAAATACCAACACCCAACACCATTTTCGAGATCGGCTCCATCACCAAAACCTTCACCGCTACGTTGCTGGCATGGTATGTAAACCAAGGCAAGATTAGCTTAACAGACCCTATAACCCGGTTCCTGCCCGATTCCGTTGCCGCCAACCCTGCCCTGCAAGCCATTAAACTACTGAATTTAAGCAACCATACCTCCGGCTTGCCCAGCCTGCCCTCCGATTTTTTTAAACATGCCGCCGATACCCTGAACCCGTATAAGGATTACGACCAGAAACTGCTATACGGCTACCTTAAAAACTGTACCCTCAACAGCAAACCCGGCGAAACGTACGCCTACTCCAATATGGCAGTAGCGCTGTTAGGCAGTATACTGGAGCAGATCAGCAGGAAAAGCTATGATGAAATGGTAGCGGAGATCATTACCCGGCCCCTGCAAATGAACAGCACTGTGGAGCATTTAACGCCTTTGCTTATGCAGCGCTTTGTTACCGTTTACGGCGAGGACGGCAAAGCAACCCCGGCCTGGAATATGAACGTATTTGCCCCGGCAGGCGGCTTACGATCAACCGTGAACAACCTGATGGTATATGCCCGTGCCAACATGATTGGCGGTGATAGCGAGCTGGCCAAAGCCTTTGAATTAACCCACCAGATAACCTTTAGCAAGGATGTAAAAGTGGGCCTCAACTGGCATATCAGTACCGTTAACGGCGTTGATTACTACTTCCACAACGGCGGAACTTATGGCAGCACCAGTTTCCTGGCCTTTAATGCTGAAAAAAACATAGCGGTGGTGGTACTATCGAACTGCGGCGCCAGTGTGGATGGCGTTGGGGTGAGCATACTTAAAAGGCTACAGTAAGTTTTTAGTCGGAAAGATGGGAAGTCCGGAAGTCTGAAAGTCAAAAGCCAAAAACCAAGCGAAAAGAAGCATAGCCTTTGCCTCAATATTATTGCTTAGTACGTGGCATGTGTTCGTTTTTTGTGGAATACCGAAAATAGCCATCCGGGCAATAGCCCGAACAGAACCCGAACAGAACCCGAACACCACCGAAACACACCCGAACACGATCGTGAACACCCGAACAAGCCCGAACACTTAATCTACTGATATACAACAAACTAACAAAAACAAGCGTTTCCGCAAGCGAACGGCTGCGCACTGTGTAACACTTTGCTTATCAATAGCTTACAAAACGAGTGTTTCCTGCCAAAAAACGCTTTTCGGTACACTAAGCCCCGTAAGTGGTGATAGATGATGAGGAAAATTAATAGTGTCCGGTAGTGTCCGCACCCTGAGCGGACGAACGGATTTTAAAAAGATGGAAAGACGGAAAGTCGGAAAGTTTTTGCTTCCGGTCTTTCGGCCTTTCCGACTTTCGGACTAAAATTCAAAGGGCAGGGTGACGTTATTATTTCTTGGCCACCGTACTGTCGGGCTTAACCGAATGTTGGGCACCGGCCGCGCCTTCGGTAACCGGCGAGCCGTCCCTTATTTCTTCAGTTGCCGATTTTACTATCTCGTCGCCCGATTTAATATTGCCGTAAACTTCCATCACGTCGCCCGATTCCAATCCCTTTTGCACATCAACCCAAACCGCTTTTTTATCGACCACCTTTATCACAAAAACCTTTTCGGTTGATGTTACTACCGATGTTTTAGGTACAATAAAAGCGCTGTCGCGTGCGGGCAATGGTATATTAACATCGGCATACATATTGGGCAGCAGTTTGTTGCTGGTATTGTAAACATCCATCTCCAAACGTTCCGAGCGTAATTTATCATCAAGCGCGCCTGCCAGCCTATCAACCTTGGCGGTAAACTTTTCGCCCTGCAGCTCTTTTATGGTAAAGCTAACTTCGTCTTTATCATTCAGGCCGCCCGTAAAGTTTTCAGGTACCGAAATCACCAAACGCAGGTGTTTATGATCTTCCAGTACAAACAGGGGCTGGTTGCCACCGCCTGCGGCCGGGCCCACATAAGTACCCTGGTTTATGTTACGTACGGTTATAACGCCATCAAACGGTGCCCTTATCTGCAAATAATCCAGGTTGGCGGCAACCTCTTTGTATGATGATTTTGCAGCTTCCACATTAGCCGAATCTGACTGCATTTTGGCCTGGGCCTGCTCCAGGTCGTTTTGCGATACGGTTCCGGGCGTTTTGCTGGTGCTGTATAACCTATCATAAGTAGCTTTGCTGGCAAAATAAACAGCTTTTTCCTGTTGTATTCTTGATTTGGCTTCTTCCAGCTGCGAGTTGATCTCCGGAGCCTCTAAAGTAGCCAGTAACTGCCCCTTTTGCACCTGCGAGCCAATATCAACCAGTAAGCTTTTTACATAGCTGTTTATTTTGGCATACAGATCCACCTGCTGAAATGGTTCCAGCTCACCCGGAACGGTAATGTTGGAGGTTAGCTTGCCCTTTTCGGCAGGTACCAGCGCCACGGTTGGCGTATCCAGCGCGTCTTCCTGCTGATCGGTTTGCTCCTGTGCCTCTTTATCTTTTTTACTTTCGCCGCACGAGCTTAGTAAGGCTGTACCTGTAACCAAAATGGCTAAGGCAAAAATTAATCTATTTTTTCTGATGTTCATGATGATGGTGCAATGGGACATAAAATTTACTTTCCTTATCTTCAGGGTCTAATGATACAGAATCTGTGGTGGCGTTGCCTTGTACCCAGGCAAAAACCAATGGCAATATAAACAATGCCGCAAATGTGGAGGCCAGCAGCCCGCCAATTACCGCGCGGCCCAGTGGCGATGTTTGATCGCCGCCTTCGCCCAGGCCCGATGCCATCGGGATCATACCCACTATCATGGCCAAACTGGTCATTAATATAGGGCGTACACGCAGGGCAACCGCTTCACGTGCCGAGCGCAGCGCGTCGCCGTTGTGCATTCTTAATTCCTCGGCGTTAGTTATGAGCAGTACCGCGTTGGATATGGACACCCCTACCGACATGATCATACCCATGTACGATTGCAGGTTGAGCGTTGCCCCGGTTATCTTTACCAAAAACAGCGAACCGAATAATACCGCCGGTACCGTTGATAGTACCACTAACGATACCTTGAACGATTGGAAATTAGCCGCCAGCATCAGGTATATTACCAATATGGCAACCAATAAACCGGTTTGCAGGCTATCCAGCGTATCGGTTAATGTTTGGCTCATGCCACGCAGTTCAACAGTTAAGCCGCGCGGGGGTTTGCCCAGCGATTTGATGGCTTTCTGCACATCGTCTGTAGCTGTACCGAGGTCCATTTTGTTGATGTTGGCCGTTACCGAAAAGGTTGGTACCGCGCCAATATCATCATTCTCGCCATAAGTGGTATCTACCTTAATATCGGCAACATCACTTAAAACCGGCCGTGGCTGGTTGGCCAAAACCGGAATTTCGCGAATATCATCCAGGCTCGACATTTTGTACTCGGGCACTTCTACCTGCACCTGGTAGCTTAAACCGGCTTTTTCATCAATCCATACGTTCTTTTCGGTTAAGCGCGATGAGGAGGTTGATGCCGTAAGCGTACGCGATATATCGCTGATGCTTACGCCCAATTCCGCAGCACGTACCCTATCTATATTAATATCGATAGATGGATATTTGAATGATTGCGGTATCTGCACATCGCGCAGGTAGCTTATCTTGTTCAGCTTGTTCATTACCCTGAAGGCAAAATCAACATCCGCCTTTTTGTTTTTACCGGTTAGGGCAACCTCGATAGGTGTTGGCGATCCCTGGCTCAAAATCTTATCGGTAAGCTCAATCGGCTCAAACGATATTTTGATCTCGGGCAATACCTTTTTCATGGTATCTCTGAAACGTTCCTTCAAATCGTCCAGGTTCACTTTATAATCTTCGGCCAGCTGCACTTCCATAACGGCTTCCTGCGGGCCGGCCATAAACATGTAAATAGGGTTGGTGGAGAATGATGCCGGGTGCGTACCTACTAATGACGAGGTGATGGTGATGTTTTTTTGCCCAACCAGGCCATTCAACAGGCGCAATGCCTCCAGGGTTGTGGTTTCGGTACGTTCCAGCCGGGTACCATCGGCACCGCGCAAACGCACCTGGAAGGTACCGGAGTTAACTTTGGGCAATACATCGCGCCCTATAATGCTGAACAGCAAAAACGCCAGGCCAAATGCCACAATTATATAAACAGATACAATCAACTTGCGCAATGGCATCATGCCATCTATCACACGTAAAAACCAAACCCTGAACTTATCAAAACGTGTTTGATCTTTTTCTTTTACGTCCAAAGCCTTCTCGGCCGCGCGTTCTTTTTGCTCCCAATGGTCGCCCTCATCATCCATGGTATAGCCGTCTTTATGGCTTTTATCTTCATGCTCATTTTTCATTATCCAGTTGGCCATTATGGGCACAAAGGTTTGAGCCAGCAAATAGGATATGATCATGGCGAAGCCAATAGCCAATGATAACGGCAAAAACAGCGCGCCGGGGATACCCGTCATGGTAAAGGCCGGCGCGAACACCGCCAGTATACAAAACAATATCAATAACTTAGGGAAGGCAATTTCCTTACAGGCATCCCATATAGCCAATGCCTTTGGCTTGCCCATATCAAAATGCTGGTGAATATTCTCAATAGTTACTGTTGATTCATCCACCAAAATACCTATGGCCAGCGAAAGGCCGCTCAGTGTCATGATATTGATGGTTTGATGGAACAGGTACAGGAAGAATACTGCCGATATAACGCAGGTAGGGATGGTTAATATTACAATTAAAGCCCCACGCCTATCGCCCAAAAACAAGAGCACCATTAAGCCGGTGAGTACGGCACCAATGGCACCCTCTTCGGCCAAACTTTTAACCGCGTTTATTACATATATGGATTGGTCGAACACGAACGACAGCTTTACATCGGGCGGTAGCAATGCCTGGAAACGCGGTATGGCCGCTTTGAGGTTTTGCACCACTTCCCAGGTTGATGCCGATGCCGATTTGGTGATAGGCAGGTAAACCGACCGCTTGCCGTTGATTAAGGCATAGCCGTTGGTAACATCGGCGCCATCTTCAATAGTGGCCACATCCTTCATAAAAACAGTTTGCACACCGTTGCGGTATAAGGGGATGTTCCCAAAATCGCTTATCTCTTTAATAGTGGTATTGGTAGGCGTTAGGTAATTGTAATCGCCTATGCGCACGTTACCTGCCGGTGTGTTCTCGTTATTATCGCGCAGGGCCACCACTAACTGATCGGGTGTTAAATTATGCTGGCGAAGCAGTTCGGGGTCGGCTTTTATTACAACGGTACGCTGGTTACCGCCAAATGGTGCAGGCGCCACCAAACCTGGTACAGTGGTAAAGGCCGAACGCACGTAAACCAGTGCAAAATCCAATAGTTCGTTATTACTGCGGGTGGGGCTGCTTAATACCAGCTGGCCAACCGGCAGCGTGGAGGCATCAAAACGTAAAATGAACGGCGGCTGTGATCCCTGCGGGAAGCCGGCCTGGGCCCTGTTGGTGTACGCCGTTACCTCCGCAGCGGCCTGGGCCATATTGGTACCTTCGTAAAAAGTAACTTTAATAAGCGTTAAACCCTGTATGTTTTTCGATTCGATGCTTTTTACACCCGATACGAACAACAGTAAGTTTACGTAAGATTTGGCGAAATACGCCTCCATTTGGTTGGGTGTAAAACCGCCATAAGGGTGCGATACATAGATAACCGGCAAATTCAGATCGGGGAAAATATCTATCTTGATGCTGCGAACAGCATTTATACCAAAGAAAAACAATCCTGCAACTATAACCAGTATGGTGATTGGCCTTTGAAGGGCCCCTTTTATCATTCCCATTAGTTCGTGTGTTCTGTTATTTAAAAATTATTTATAAATATCCCAAAATCGCCCGTAGCGGCCGACTTGTACAGCAAAGCCTGCCAAACGCTGTTCGATGCTATATCCTGGTCAACCTCGGCGCGGTTCAGGGTATAAAGCGCGTCGGTAAAATCAACAATATTGGCCAGGCCGTTTTTATATAAGGCAAATTTTTGGGTATACGCGTCGCTCGATGCCTTTACCTCAACCGGCGCTTCGTTGTAATTTTTCAGGGCGTTCATGATCTTGGTATCGGCCAGCACCTGCTGATCGTGCAGTTGCTGATTTACTACTTCATATTCATCCTGGTATTGCTCCGAAGTATATTTTTGCGATTGTACCTGGTAATGCACCCTGAATGGCGTGGTAATGTTCCATATTAAGCCTATGCCCAGCAAATAATTGTAGCGGGTTGGGTCGGCACCGGCACCGTAGCTTGAGCTGTAGGCATTCTGATCGCTATTGTAATTAGAATCAAAACCCGTTCCCCTGCCCTGGTACAAACCAAACAGGCTAAAGGTAGGGTAAGCGAAGGTGCGTAAATATTTTGCCTGCTCATCGCTAACGCCTATGCGGTTACGGTAATATTTCAATACCGGGTGCTCATCGCCGTTTACCGCAGGCGGTGCGTAAATATTAGCTGGCGTTTTGGTAACAAAGGCGCTATCGAGCAAAAAATCCTGCGGCAGTACGCCTAAGTACTGGGCAAGCTGGTTGCCCTGATCCTGCACCACCTGCTGCGCGTTGGTTAAAGCTATCTTGGCGCTCGAAACCTGTGCATTAGCCAATGATGAATCAACACCGGGGTTTAAGCCGTTCTTTACACGGGCTATAACCACCCGTTGCAGATCCATGCTGCGGTTCAGGTTATCCTGCTCCGCTTTGGCCAGTTGCTGCGCCACCAGTAAATTAAGGTAGGCACTGGCTACCCTTATCTCGTGCTCAAATTGCTCCTGGGCAAGGTCGGTTTCATCCAGATTCACTATCGATCTTTGTACACTCACTTTTTCCCTGGCTTTGCCAAAGGAGAAAAAATCCCAGTTCACATTGGTAACATACAACGATCCGAAGGCGGCGTTCCAGTTCTGGTTGGCCAGCACCGGGCCCGATGCCGCGGTAGCCAAACCATGATAGCCCGATATAGGGCCATACTGGCTGTTTGCCGTACCATAAACCTGCTGCGCCGAAACATTAACATCGGGCAGGTATTCGGTCTTGGTTTCCGACAGATATGATTTTGCTGAATTTAACTGGCTTGCCTTAGCCTTTATAGTGCCGTAATTTGAAAGAGCGGTTTGCTCGGCTTCTTTCATGCTCAGTGTCTTTTGCTGGGCCTGGGTATTAAACAAATATAAAATACCTGGTAAAACTAAGAAGAGACGTTTAGAAATTGTAACTAACATATTCGGTATTTGTCCTGCAAAATTAAAAATATATCGTATATGAAAAAAATGAATTAAATTTGTTACAATCATTAATAAAAGTAATAATGAATATAGCACTCCATCATTTCAGGTTAATTGATACCATTTCTAAGGATGGTACACTTACAAAAGCGGCTTCAACGCTGCATTTAACGCAATCTGCCCTTAGTCACCAGCTAAAAGAGCTCGAAAAGGAGTTGGGCATAGATGTTTTCAACCGCCAGGGCAAAAAATTACATTTGTCTGAACAAGGGTACCGCTTTTTGCGCAGCGCCGAGAAGATACTGGCCGAGATCAAATCGCTCGAAGAGGATATTAACAACTATAAGCAGGGCAAAACCAGCAAACTGACCATCAGTATGCAATGTTATACGGCCTATCACTGGCTCCCGGGCATTATTAAGTACTATAAATCGCGCTGGCCCGATATTAACATCCAGATACTATCCGAAGCCACCCGCCGCCCATTAGAATATTTAATGAACGGCGACCTCGACATCGGTATCATCCGCACCCAGATGGTGAACACCAAAATACGCTACGAACCTATTTTTGAGGACAGGCTTACGGCAGTTATATCAAAAGATCATCCGCTGGCTAAAAAGGATGTGATAGAGATAGCTGATTTTCAGGATGAGGAACTCATATTGCCGCTGTACGACCCATCGTACCAGGATACGCCGATGATAGAATCATTGATACAGGCGCAACAGGTAAAACCAAAAACCCTGCACCGCATACATTATACCGATGCCACCATTGAGATGGTGAACGCCGGCCTGGGCATAAGCGTTATGGCCGACTGGATTGTTGAGCCCTACCTTAAAAATAAGAACATTGTGGCCAAACCCATGCACCACAGCGTTGCCAAGCGGGCCTGGTTCGCGGCTACCTGCAAGCAAACCCCGGCGATAGTTAATTTTTTAGAGTGCCTTAAAATGTATTTCTCCGGTGCCGATATGAGTATTGATGAAACCGAAAAGAAAAGGATAATACAGGAATATGCCACACCGCTGCCTTTGCAGCCCATCCCTTTAGTACGCAAAGAGGTGATGGCCTTTAGTTCGGTAAGGGATTTTAAAAATTATCAATATTGATGTGGGTTTTAACCACAGTGCATAAAGAGGCATAGATATTCAGTTTGATTTTATTTGAGAAGGGTTTTTTAACCCCAGAGTTCGCAAAGAGAAAAACACAGAGGCCTGGTTTAATAGTTTACAAATACTGATATTAAGCTTGATTTTAATTTACGAAGTTTTTGAAACTTCGTAAATTTTATTTC
>Ga0302306_10001513_pt1 | contig 12573 bp, 6 predicted proteins | sample III_Palsa_E3_1_FD_198761 | JGI IMG/M metagenome (GOLD analysis project Ga0302306, IMG submission 198761) | Peat permafrost microbial communities from Stordalen Mire near Abisko, Sweden - III_Palsa_E3_1 | ecosystem: Environmental > Terrestrial > Soil > Palsa > Peat permafrost | place: Sweden...
CCTGGAGATTGGCGCCAATGATTACATGACCAAGCCCTTTAATTTTGAGATACTGGTTTCTAAAATAAAAAACCTGCTGCGTATGCAGGCTACTTTCAAAAAAACCTATACCCGGCAGTTGGATGTACAGTTGAACGAACCTGCGATAGCTTCGGTTGATGAAAAATTTGTAAAAGAGATCATTAAATACATTGGCGATAACCTGCTGAACCCTTCATTATCGGTTAATGAGCTAAGCAAGTATATGGGCATGAACCGTAATACGCTTTATAAAAAACTGTTAACCATCACCGGTAAATCGCCTGTAGAATACATCAGGAGCCTGCGGCTGCGTAAAGCCGCGCATTTGCTGGAGCATAGCCAAATGAACATTGCCGAGGTATCGTACGAGGTTGGCTTTAATACGCCGCAGTATTTTGCAAAATCATTTAAGGAAGAATATAACATGCTGCCATCTGAGTATGTGCTGCAGAAGCGCAAACAGCACCAGGAAAAGATGGATATATCCTGATCAATTACGGTAAATCATAAAATATCGCTATTGTATATCAGTAGTTTATGCGGATATAAACATTTGTTACATTCATAATTACAAATGTTACCCTTTGTTAGGCCCCCGCCTGATACCTTCACATTGTATAAACCAATTTACTTGATTAGCTAAGTAATATCCTTAAAATAAAATGATACGCAAATATGTATTATCCAAAATGAGCACGGCAAATTTCCAGGCATTTCCAAATCCTATCATTTAGTATATGAACAGGAGAAGGCTATTGCTCTTATTATTTATAATAACTATTAATTTAAAAGTACCGGCTTACGCGCAGCTGCTCAACCAGCAATATACCTGGAAAAGTGTGCAGATAAGAGGCGGCGGTTTTGTTGATGGAGTAATATATCACCCAACAGCAAAAGGTGTTTTATACTGCCGTACCGATATGGGCGGGGCTTACCGATGGAACGATACCCTGCGGTTATGGGAACCGATGCTCGATTGGGTATCCTATAAAGATGATAACCTGATGGGGGTGGAGAGTATCGCGCTTGATGCTTCCAATCCTGCTCTGTTATATATGGCCTGCGGTACGTATACCAGCTCGCCGGGCCCGAATGCTATATTGATATCAAGTAACAGGGGAAGATCATTTAAACGCGTTGATGTGCCTTTTAGGATGGGTGGGAACGAAAACGGGCGCGGCAATGGTGAGCGCATGGCGGTTGACCCCAACAACGGAAACATTATTTACATGGGAACCCGTTTGGACGGTTTATGGCGAAGTGAAGATAGGGCAGCTACATGGAAACGTGTAAAAGGAATTACTGCGCCGGTAATTGATACAACCATAGATATGGCCACAGGGCGGTATCGCCGCAAACCCAATGGGGTAATATTTGTGGTGTTCGACCCAAAAACTAAGGTTGATAATAAAAGCGCCATTATTTATGCCGGCATTTCGCAAAAAGGAACTGAAAACCTGTTTCGCAGCACCGATGGTGGCAGTAATTGGCAAGCTGTGCCGGGCCAGCCGTTTGATATGATGCCTACACATGCCGTATTATCAGCCGATGGGATATTATATATTACCTACGGAACCAGCCCCGGCCCCGATATGATGACGGATGGCGCGGTTTACGCTTATGATACCCGGCAATCGCGATGGAAAAACATAACACCCATGCAGCCCAGCCCGCAAAATGGGATGGGATTTGGTTATGCTGCGGTAGCTGTGGATGCGCAGCACCCGCAAAGCCTTATAGTGAGCACCTTTAACCGTTACGGCAAGGCCGGAGGTGAGGAAATTTATCGCAGTACTGATGGCGGTACATCATGGAAACCCATATTTACAGGTGGTGGTGGCGGCAGGTTTGATTACAGCTCGGCGCCATACGTTGTTCATACAGGTATCCACTGGTTATTCGACCTGGAAATTGATCCTTTTAACTCGGATCATGCCATATTTACTACAGGTTACGGTTTGCACGAAACCTTTAATTTGACCGATGCCGATAAAAATAAACCAACCCTTTGGTATGTTATGAATAAAGGCATTGAAGAAACCGTGGCGCTTGATCTGCTTAGTCCGCCCAAAGGGCCCGCATTAATATCCGCCATTGGCGATTATGGCGGCTTTGTCCATCACGATCTGGATGAACCCGCGCCCGAAGGAAATTTTATAAATCCTCATTTCTCCAATACCGACGGCATCAGCTGTGCCGCTCAAAACAGCGATATTTTAGTTAGGGTGGGCACAGGTTCAACGCAGGTTGGCGGCGGCAATATCGGTTATTCATTAAACGGCGGCAAAAGCTGGCAGGTACCTGGCGGTAAACCGCAGGCGGGCAGCCGGGGAGGGGTTATCAGCGTTTCCGCATCAGGGCAGGCCTGGGTTTGGGTGCCGCAACACAGCCCAGCGTATGTAACTTTTGATAATGGAACAAACTGGAAGCCGGTAAAAGGCCTGCCCGATAATACCAGGATAATAGCCGACCCGCTAAACCCGGCCAAGTTTTATGCTATGGCCTTATTTGATGGGAAGCTTTATACAAGTTTAGATAGCGGCAATTCTTTTAATGCGCGTGATTTACGCCTGCAAAACGGATTGCCGGCATCGGCTGCCAATCGTGGCGATATACGCGGCGGGCAGGATCGTTTGTATACTGCTCCCGGCAGGGAAGGCGACCTATGGTTAGCCGCGTTTGATGGCTTGTACCATGCGGCAAACGCGGATAAGAAATTTGAAGAAATAAAAAAAGTGGAAGAGATACATGCCTTCGGATTTGGCAAAGCAGCCGCGCCTGGTGATTATCCGGCTCTGTATTTAGCAGGCACCATAAGCGGCCAGGACGGCATCTTCAGGTCAGACGATGAAGGGAAAAACTGGGTGCGTATAAATGACGATCAGCATCGCTGGGGCCTGATACTGCAAATTACCGGCGACCCAAAAAAATATGGTAGGGTGTATGTAGGCACCCACGGGCGCGGAATTTTTTACGGTGATATTAACGGATCCAAAAAGCAATAACAAACAATTACCTATAAAGCATGTCAATTATAAATACGCAATTGAAAAGAATTAAAACCTGGATCACGCTTATCGCGGTGTTGTGCATGGCTAACAGCTATGCCGGCGCGGCCATTCGTAATTTTAAAAAAGAAGCAGGCAGTGTTATTTTTACATTGGACAAGGGCCTGATGAAAATAAAAATTTGCAGTGCCGATATTATCGAAGTGAAATACACGGAGTTCAATTCATTCCCTCAAAAGGAATCGCTGGTGGTTAATAACAAATGGACCGGGCCGGTTGCCTTTACAGTAACCGATGCCGGAAACAGCATCATGATTACTACCGCGAGGTTGAAAATTGTGGTAGACAAAACAAGCAATGCCATCACTTACCTAACAAAATACGGGCAGCTGATAACCTCGGAAGATAAAGCCGAAAACAAAACCATGCAGCCTGCCACCATAGCAGGTATCAACACCTACAATTGCAGTACGCAGTTCAATTCACCGGCTGATGAGGCGCTTTTCGGCCTGGGTTGTCATCCTTTGGATTCATTATCTATCAATTACAAGGGCCGCAACCAGGAAATGCTGATCAAGTATATGACCGGCGCTATCCCGGTTTTATTATCCACCAAAGGCTATGGCTTAATGTGGGACAACTACTCGGCCTCCAATTTTTATGGTGCCGAGGATGGCAACACCAAATTCAAATACGTATCGGAAAGCGGCAGGCAGGTTGATTACTACTTTTTTTACGGGCCGACGTTTGATCACATCATCGATCTGTACCGTACCACAACAGGTAAGGCACCTATGTTCCCTAAATGGGCCTTCGGATTATTTCAGTCGCAGGATAGGTATCTGAGCCAGGATGAGATACTATCGGTAAAAAACAAATATCGCGATAACCATATCCCGCTTGATGTTATTGTGCAGGACTGGTTTTACTGGGATCCGTTCCCGATTGGTTCGCATATCATGAATCCGGCGAGATACCCCGACCCTAAAGCCATGCTGGATGAATTGCACCGCTCGCATGTGCATGGTATGATCTCGATATGGCCGGTTTTAGGTAAAGGGACCGCGAATTATAACGCGCTGCAAAAAATTGGCGGCTTAACAGATATTACCTGGCTGAATTTTATGACGCATACCTATGATAATTATTACGATGCCCATAACCCTGCCGCCCGGAAATTATACTGGCAGGAGGCACGGGATAGCCTGATCAAACGCTATGGCTGGGATGCCTGGTGGGTTGACCAATGTGAACCAGATAATACCAATTTGCTGGATGCCCGCCGACAGAGTAATTTTTATACAGGCAAGGGGATAGATTATTTCAACACCTATTCGCTGGAACATTCAACCGGTATTTATGATGGCTGGCGCAGGGATATTCCGGGGAAACGCGCTTTCTTTTTGATAAGGCAATCATTTGCCGGGGAGCAGCGGAACGCGGCAACGTTATGGTCGTCGGATATTACCTGCACATTTGCGGCCTATAAAAGGCAGATACCGCAAGGTATTAATGCCTGCGTATCGGGCATTCCGTACTGGACATCGGATATAGGCGGTTATCACCTTAACTGGGCCTCGCCGGATTGGTCGCAACCGGAATATCGCGAGCTGTTTACCCGCTGGTTCCAGTTTGGCGCGTTTTGCCCCGTTTTTCGTATACACGGTAAGGGCGAACGGGCTTTATTCTCCAATAACTGGGATGATAAAACCAAAGCCATCCTGTTAAAATACGACAAATTGCGTTACCGCCTGCTTCCTTACATTTATTCGTTAGCCGGTAAGGTAACACAGCATAATTATACTATCATGCGTTCGCTGGCATTTGATTTCAGGGCCGATACCAATGTATATCACATTGCCGATCAATATATGTTTGGGCCGGCATTTATGGTAAACCCGGTAACCGAGCAGTTGTATAGCGGCGCCAATGCCTCATCGGGCAAAACAACCCGCGATGTTTACCTGCCTGCTGATGCCAAATGGTACGATTTCTGGACAGGGCAGGTGTATAACGGCGGCCAGACAATAGCCTCTGCCGCGCCAATAGAAACATTGCCGCTGTATGTAAAGGCAGGTTCTATTATCCCCATGGGCCCGGTAATGCAGTATGCTACGCAAAAACCGGCTGATCAGATCGAACTGCGCATATATCCAGGCGCTAACGGTCAGTTTGAGTATTATGAGGACGAAAATGATAATTACCATTATGAACAGGGTAAATACGCCACTTTCAAATTCAGTTGGGACGATAAACAGCATTTGCTAACCATTTCTGCGGAAAAAGGCAGCTTTCCGGGGATGCTGAAGCAGCGAACCTTTAATATCGTATTGGTTAAGGGCCTGCATGGTTCGGATATGCCAGCCACAAATAACGCGGATAAAACGGTTGTTTATGATGGTAAAGCGCTTGCGGTTAAACTGTAATTAAGCTATTTAATTCTCATTGAATGATTTTCGCCGTGAAGGTTGAATATGATTTCAAAATATTATCCTCTTCAAAATCTCCAGTCACAAATATTCATTAAACATACAGGCTGGAATACAATCTGTATGTTTCCTTTATCCATTTAATGCAGGCCTGCTGCTGATAACCACCAATATTTAAAATACGCCTTATCCAAATAAAAATAATCATGAAATTTGCTTGGTTGCCAATATAAATACTTGTATAACAGCTTGTTGCATTGTAATAAACATTAGTTACATTAATAATTACAAATGTTACACCCGGCTAAAATCATCATTAATACCTTCATTCCGGCAAGTAGGTGTTAATGCAGTTTGTTAAATCAGCTGTATCAGTACTTAGGCCAAACCAATTATAAATTAGCTCCAAACCAGGGTGATCAGTTTTCTTGTTATGAAAAAAAATTATTTAATAAGCCTTATTGGTTTCTTTCCTCAGTATCGGCAATCGATTGCAGGAATTTGTAGAGCGCTTTTCAAAAAAATCAATTTTTGCTACCTGCTACCTTATCCAATTAAAGTATTAAACCAATAAATTATGAAATAAGTACCCCCAAAATCACCCCATTAAACCAAACATTATGAACCAATTATTTACAAACCGTTAAAAATTTCTGTATAAAATGGAAAAAAACTTACGAAAAAAATTAAGATGCAGTATTTTGCTATTTATATCGGCCATGCTGCTGAGTGTTTCCGCTTACGCGCAAACCATCAGGGTAAGCGGAAAGATCACCGGCGCTGATAATGCCCAGCCCTTGCCAGGTGTCAATATAAAAATAAAAGACTCGCAGGCAGGTACGGTATCGGGTGCCGATGGCAGCTATTCCATTAATGCAAAGCCCGGCGATGTGCTGATATTCAGCTTTCTGAGCTACACAACGCAGCAGATATATGTGAGCAAAAGCGCCACCATCAATGTGGCTTTAAACCCATCGAGCAGTAACCTGAACGAGGTAGTTGTTATTGGTTACGGTAAAGTTCAGCGTAAAGATCTGACAGGTTCCATATCCTCGGTTGTGTCAAAAGATATTATGGAAACTCAGCCCACCACTATCGACCAGGCCCTGCAAGGGAAAGTTGCCGGTGTTGTAGTACAGCAGGTTTCGGGCCAGCCAGGTGGCGATGTGAACATACAAATACGTGGTATAGGCGGTTTTACCGGCACCCCGCCGTTATATGTGATCGATGGTATACAGATACCGCCAAATTCACAGTCGCCCATACCGGGCGAAGGCACTAATCCCTTATCATCTATCAATCCTTCAGAAATCGCATCTATCGATATACTGAAAGATGCTTCGGCTACCGCCATATATGGTTCGCAGGCATCAAACGGTGTAATTATCATCACCACAAAAAGAGGTGTATCGGGCCCGCCGGTAATAAGTTACGATGGCTACGAAGGCTGGCAATCGTTACCAAAATATTACCCGGTAATGAATTTGCCCGAGTATGCCACCTTTATGAACGAAAAGGCAGCGATAATAGGTTACGATCTGCGCCCGCAGTTTGCTAATCCGCAGTATTTAGGCCAGGGTACCAACTGGCAGCAGGCATTGTACAGAACGGCACCGGAGGGAAACCATAACATAGCCATAACAGGCGGCGATGCACGTACCAAGTACTACATCTCGGCTACTTATTTCTCGCAGGAGGGTATAGCGCTGGGCTCTGATTTCAAAAGAACATCGGTTAAAGTGAATCTTGATAATAAAACAACCGATTGGCTAAAAATAGGTACCAGTTTGGATCTGGCTCACGTTGCCGAAAATGTGGCTACCACCAATACCGGCGTAATTTTACAGGCCTTAAACCAAACACCCGATGTGGAAGTAAAAAACCCCGATGGTACCTGGGGCGGTAACGATCCGAACATTTATGGAGCCTATGGCGCCAATCCTTTTGCCTTAGCCTCGCTGATAACCGATTTTAAAAGCAGGTATGAAGTACTGGGTAATGCTTATGCCGAAATACAGTTTACAAGGGATCTTACCTTGCGCAATGAGGTATCGGGCAATTTTGATTTCGCTACCGAAGATTATTTTGACCCTACCTACACTATGGGCGCATATACGCACAACAGCAATACCGGAACGTATACCAGCGGACAAAATATTTATAACTCGGTTACCAACTACTTAAATTACGCGCATACGTTTAACAGCAAGTATTATTTTAGCGCTATGGCCGGCCACGAAGCACAGGTGGTTAACAGTTCGGTGAGTTCGGCAACACGTACTAACTTTGTAAGTAACACCGTAACCTCCATAAGCAGTGGCGACCCAACAACCGCCACCAATACCGGTACCAAGGCCGATGGCGCGCTGGAAGCTTACTTTGGCCGGGCTAATTTTACTTATGATGATAAATATTTATTAACAGGTACCGTACGCCGCGACGGTTCTTCAAAATTCGCGCCCGCTTACAGGTGGAATACCACTTATTCGGGAGCGTTTGCCTGGAAGATAAACCATGAAGATTTCCTGAAGGATGTAAAACAGATAAGCGACCTGAAGCTGAGGCTGGGCTATGGTTTGGTAAATAACCAAAACATCAGCGAATATGCATACGGCTCAACATTGAGTACCGTGGCAACCGGACTATCGGGTAATTCGCAGCTTACGGCTACTACCGGTAACCCCGATGTGAAATGGGAAACTACCAAATCATACAATATTGGTTTGGATGCCAGTATTTTGAAAGACAGGATATCTTTTACTGTTGACGGTTACTATAAAAAGACAAACGGCTTGCTTTTAAGCCTTACCGAACCCTATTATTCAGGAACTTATGCCTCCGGCGGCTATTCGCCCGGCGCTGTGCAGGCGCCTTATGTAAATATTGGCGCGGTTAGCAATAAGGGCATTGAATTTACATTAACTACGGTAAACGTAAAATCAAGCGATTTTACCTGGAAAACCAATATCGTATTCTCTCATAACGATAACAAAGTACTCGCTTTAGCTCCCGGAACGCCTGCCATTTACGGCACTTATACCAAAACCGTGGTAGGCGGTTCTATCGGCGAGTTTTACGGCTACCAAACACTCGGCTTATATAAAAACGCGGCTGACTTTACCAAATACCCGGCAGTATGGCAAAACGGAAGCGGCCCAATACCTATTACACCCGGCTCGGGCGGCGTTTGGGTAGGGGATGTTATATTTAAGGATAACAACCACGATGGTAAGATCGACGCGAATGATGAAACCGACCTGGGATCACCACTGCCCATATTTCAGTATGGCATAAACAACTCATTTGCTTTTAAAAACTTTGACCTCACGGTTTTCATGACCGGTGATTATGGCAATAAGATCTTCGACCAGTTAGAGGTTAACGCGGATGACCCGAACCAGAATTTTGGTTATTTCCCGGCTGTACTGAATTATGCCAAGATCGGGTTGATCAATCCGGCTGGGTCTGCAACGGATATAAACAACGTATACATTACCAACCCCACAACAAATATTACCCGCATAAGCCAGAGCAGCGGCGATCAGAACACCATTTTCTCTGACAGGTATATCCAAAGCGGCTCGTTTTTAAAATGTAAGAGCATTGCTTTGGGCTACAACTTTTCGCAGAGTATGTTATCCAGGATACATTTAAGGTCGTTACGGGTGTATGCCAATGTAACCAATGTGTTTACCATCACCAAATACACAGGTTACGACCCCGAGATCGGTTCGTGGAACCCATTGGCGGCAGGTATTGATAACGGGTATTATGCCCAGCCCCGTGTGATTACAATTGGTGCCAACATATCACTAAATAATTAAAATTTACAATTATGAAAAAACTGATTAAAATAAATATTTTCATACTGCTTATGGTTATTGTGATAAGCAGTTGTAAAAAGGATTTCCTTAACCGGCCGCCTTTGACCGGCATAACAACCGATAATTTTTACAAAAGCACATCAGATATAAGGCTTGCTACCGCCGCTATTTATGCCCAGCCCTGGTTCAACTGGAATAATTTCCCCTTGCTGGGTATTGGCGATATTATGAGCGGTAATATGCTGCAGCCCTATAACGCCGACCTTGCGCAATTCACCACTTTTTCCATAACCAGCGATAATAGCTACGTTACCGAGGCCTGGCAGTGCTTTTTTGATATTGTGGCGCATTGCAACATCAACATAAAGGCAATTAACACGCAACTGCCTGATAGCGTATCCCTAAAAAACAAAAATGGCGCGCTTGGCGAATTGAAATTTCTACGTGCCACCGCGTACTTTCATTTAGCGCAATTATGGGGCGCGGTACCTATTATTGAAGATAATGATAAACTGATAGCCAACCCGCTGGTACCACGTAACAAACTTACCGATGTGTACAAATTCATCATTAATGATCTAAGGTTCGCGGTTACAAATTTGCCAACATCTGATCAGCCGGGCAGGGTAACTACCTGGTCGGCACAGGGTATGCTGGCTAAGGTATACTTAACCCGTGCAGGTTTGGGCCAAAGCATAACCCGTAACCAATCCGACCTGGACAGCGCCGCGTACTTCGCGGGTAATGTTTGCAACACCAGCGGTTTGAGCCTGTTGCCAAGCTATTACAACCTTTTCAGAACACAGTATAACGATAACTCTGAATCGCTGTTCGCGTTTCAGTGGGCCCCGGGTGTGGGTTATGGCAATGGTAACGATATTGAGGCGCAGTTTGCCCCAAGCGGAAGCCTGGTTACCGGCGGCGGTGGCTGGGGTGGCGCTATAGGCCCGACAGTGGATCTGGCTAACCTGTACGCTACCGATGATTCTATACGCCGTAAAGCTACGTTTATGCTAACCGGCGAGTATTATCCCGAACTGGACGCGGCAAATGGCGGCTATACGGCAACAGGATGCAATGTTAAAAAACATGTTGTAGGTACCGCTGCCGATAACAACTCGCCAACAATGGATCTGTGGTCGTCTATTGAACATAATACCGTTTTACGCCTGGCCGATGTGTATTTGATATACGCCGAAGCCATAATGGGCAACAATAGTTCCACTTCGGATGCGCGGGCGCTGCAATATTTCAACGCGGTACGCACAAGGGCTGGTGTAAGTACCATGACCAGCATTACCCCGGCTATTTTGATGAAGGAACGCCGGATCGAACTTGCATTTGAAGGCCAGTATTGGTTTGATTTGGTGCGGCTGTCGTACTACAACCCGCAGGCGGCCATTGCCTCTATCAACGGCCAAATGAGGGAGCAGTTTACTTACGACCCACAAACAGGGGTGGAAACCCCGGTGCCCAGCGGTATGGTAATTACCCCGGCAACTGCGGCAACGTTTATTCTGCCTATACCGGCAAATGATCAAACAGCCGATCCTTTATTGTTGCAGGCACCGGTAGCCTATTATTAACAGACATTTTAAATTATTCATATTAAATAAAGATCAATGAAAAAGCTATTTTACAATGTCAATAATTACTTATTGCTTGTTATGCTCGCTACAGTTGTCTTAACCCAATCGGGTTGTAAAAAAGACACCACAAGCGGTGCGCCGGTTATCACTTCCATACGCGATTATGTGCCCAGCCCCGGCGATTCACTTATCAGCAGGGTAGGTACCGGGCAATGGGTGGTGATATCGGGCCGCAATTTAAAGGGCGCGCTTCAGATCAATTTCGATGGTGTTGCCGGCTCATTTAACGATGCCTGGTTTTCCGATACCAGCGCAATCGCCTTAATACCCTCGGTTATTGCTTTTCCATCGGTGCCAAGCAAGCAGTTGAACACCATACAGTACATCACTACGCACGGGCAAACTACGTTTTCGTTCCCTATTGTGGCCCCGGCACCTACAATCTCCGGCATTTCTGATGAGGATGCCAATCCCGGCGATTCGGTTAAGATATACGGTTTTAATTTCTTCTTTATCAAAAGCGTAGTATATGCGGGTTTGCCGGTTACAGGTTACACCTCATCAAGCGATGGTACTTCCATAACCCTGGCGGTGCCTGCCGCTGTTACGCAAAATGGCGGTATTGTTAGCGTTACCACCAATTCGGGCTCAGCATCCACCATTTATACCGTGCATGATTTTATTACCGGCGTATTTCAAAACTGGGATAATATAAACGGCTATCCATGGGGCTCAAATACAGACAATAGTTCAACCGATTACCCTGGCAATACAGGCAGCTATAATGTGCTAACCGCCACCAACCTTTCTGCTAATGATTTTGGCTGGTATAATGGCGGCCGTGGGGTAAACATGGGCAACGCGCAATGGGTTCCGGTAGCGGATATCGACAGCAGCCTGGCCGATTACGCCGTAAAGTTCGAAATTTCCGTTACTGCGGCTACTCCCTGGGTTAACGGCTCTATTTATGTAGCGGTAAATTACAGTTTTACCTATATCGCCCTTTATCAGCCCTGGAAAAACGCCAACGGCTCGTCGAGCCCCTTTGTTACCAATGGCTGGCAAACGGTAACCATTCCGCTGTCAAACTTCAGGACAAATGATGGCACCGGCACCCAGGCGGCGTCCATAACCGACCTGGTTGGCGCCAGTGGTAATAACGCTATGGAGGTTTGGTATATTAATGATGGCTCAACCCCGGTTGTATCCTTTGCTGCCGCGATAGATAACATCAGGGTGGTGAAGATTCAGTAATGCTTATTTTTAATTAGTTATGCCCGCTGCCGCGTTTTCGGAAGCGGGCATTTTTTATAAATTTAACTACCGGTACATTCCCGGTACAGTTGTTGCAGTAGTAATAGTGTAATTTTAAATAATACCTATTATGAAAAATCAGGAAGGTTTTAAAAACAACAACAACGGGCAGGGGCAGCCAACCTCCAACCGCGCCTTTATCGATCAGAATGAAAAACTAAAGGAAAAAGGCATCAGCAATTCCGGCGGGCAGCGTTCCGACCAAACCTCGAACAAGCAAAGCGCTCACAAACCCGAGCATAAAAAAGCTTAAATATACATCAACGCCCCGCATATCGCGGGGCGTTGATAATTTACGACCAAAATCGGCCGGTTTTATCATGTTATCATAGCGTTTTTGGTACACTAAGTACCCATTTGTTCTGCTTTTTGGAGCATAACCAAAAAT
>Ga0302306_10001515_pt1 | contig 12561 bp, 9 predicted proteins | sample III_Palsa_E3_1_FD_198761 | JGI IMG/M metagenome (GOLD analysis project Ga0302306, IMG submission 198761) | Peat permafrost microbial communities from Stordalen Mire near Abisko, Sweden - III_Palsa_E3_1 | ecosystem: Environmental > Terrestrial > Soil > Palsa > Peat permafrost | place: Sweden...
ACGGCAGATAGAGCTTTTTGGGCGATCACCGTACCGTCAAATCTTTGGAATTCGGTTAGGCAGAAATCGCAGGAGCCGCAATCGGCCGGAAAGTCCTCGTCAAAATAACGTAGCAAAAACTGCCGGCGGCAGGCGTGGAGCTGGCAGTAATGCGCCATGTCATCGAGCTTTTTCAGCATGATGCGGCTTTGTTCGGGATTATCCTCGATCATGGCAAACTGCTTCAGCTTTATCACATCGCCCGGCGAGAAAAGCAGCATCGCTTCAGACGGCAGCCCGTCGCGGCCTGCGCGGCCGGTTTCCTGGTAATAGCCTTCAATGTTTTTGGGCATATCCATGTGCACTACATAGCGCACGTTGGACTTATTGATACCCATACCAAAGGCGATAGTTGCGACGATGATCTTTACCTCGTCGCGTAAAAATGCTTCCTGGGTTTTTGCTTTATGGGAATTGTCCAGGCCGGCATGGTAAGCTTCGGCGGAAAAACCTTCGTCGCGCAGCTCGGCGGCCAGGAATTCCGTTGATTTCCGCGACAAGCAGTAAATAATGCCGGAATCGGCCTTTTTATCGTCCAAAAAATCCAGCAGCTGGCCAAAACTTTTGCGTTTGGGTGTAACACGGTAAGTAATATTTGCGCGGTTGAACGAGGAAACAAACACCTCAGGCTGATGCAGGTTCAGCTTTTCAAGGATATCCTTTTGGGTAAGTTTATCTGCCGTCGCAGTCAGTGCAATAACCGGCACTCCCGGGAATACCGGTTTTAAGCCTCCGAGCGCCAGGTATTCCGGCCTGAAATCATGACCCCAATGCGAAATGCAATGCGCTTCGTCAATGGCGATGAGCGAGACAGGTAAAGTTTTCAAAAAACCGATGAGCCTGCTTTCGTTTCCGAATAGCCGCTCCGGCGCCAGGTATAACAGCTTGATCTTGCCGTCGCGCAGGTCTTTTGAGAGCTGGGTTTGTTCATCAGGCGTTTGGCTGGAATTATAAAAGGCCGCCCGTATCCCGTTCACATTCAAGCTGTCGACCTGGTCCTTCATCAGGGCGATCAACGGCGATATAACGATGGTGAGGCCATCCAGCAAAACGGCGGGCAATTGGTAGCAAAGAGACTTGCCTCCGCCGGTGGGCATTAGCGTAAGTACATCTTTTTTATCGAGTACATGCTGAACTATCGCCTCCTGCTGGTGCCGGAAACTGCTGTACCCGAAATATTTTTGTAAGGCCTGGACTGGAGTTAGCATGTTGATGTACAAATGTGCGGATAGATGTGCAGATGTGCAAATTTGCAGATGTGAGAATGTTCAGAAATGGACGATTTCGCGATAGGGATGGAAGCGGATACCGGCCGGGAATGTTTAGCAGCGGCAGGGTTTAGTGGCAGTAATGGGGTGTTTTCGGGTGGAGAAGCGCGCCTAAGGCCAAGGCGTATGAGTGTACAGCCCGGGCCACAGGTATCGCCCTAAACATCATTCCAATAACAGTTATTATGACCTTATCCTTAAAAACTGTTTTTCCTCGGTTGTCCTCCATTCTACCCCAACCAACGACATCTTATTGTGCGCAAAAAGAGACCCCTAGAGCCTCGTTCAACAAAACAGAGGACAAACAAAGCCATGCCATAACGCGCCACCCGCTTAAAAACCCACCAATTTTTAAATGTCAATCAATTTAAACTAAATTAGCCTGCCAATTACCCGCCGCATGATAAAAAGAATTTCGCTGTTCCTGTTTTTCCTCTTTAGTGTTGTTGTTGCTGTTGCCCAGGGCATTCAATCCCCAGAGCAATTTTTGGGCTATAAACTGGGCGAGCAGTTCACGCCCCACCACCGCATTGTGGAATACTTTAAGTATGTGGCCGACAATTCAAAAAACGTAAAGCTGCAGCAATACGGCACTACTAACGAAGGTCGCCCCTTGATCGCCATGTTTATAGCATCGGATGAGAATATCGGCAGGCTGGCGGAGATCAGGCATAATAATTTAAAGTTGGCCGGTTTGGACCAGGCGACTACGAGCAGCTTTAATGGGGAAAGTGGAAGTGGCAGTAGCAGTGGCAGTTTACAAAACACACCGGTGATTTGTTGGCTCAGTTATAACGTGCATGGTAACGAGCCGGCATCCAGTGAGGCGGCTATGCAGGTGCTTTTTGATATGGTTGACCCTACCAACACGCAAACAAAAGCCTGGCTAAAAAATACGGTGGTGGTGATTGACCCTTGCCTTAACCCGGACGGACGCGAACGCTATGTTAATTTTTACAATTCCGTAAGAGGAGTGCTGCCGGACGCAAACCCGTCGGCGCGCGAACATTCGGAACCATGGCCGGGAGGGCGCATCAATCATTATTATTTCGACCTGAACCGCGATTGGGCCTGGCAAACACAAAAAGAATCGCAGGAACGGGTGGCCTTGTTTAACCAATGGCTGCCTCAAATACATGTAGACTATCACGAGCAGGGTTATAACGCTCCTTACTATTTCGCTCCTGCAGCCGAACCTTTTCACAAAGTGATCACCCAATGGCAACGGGAAGCCCAGAACATCATCGGCAAAAACAATGCGAAATATTTCGACCAAAACGGCTGGCTTTATTTTACGCGTTACGAGTTTGACCTGTTATACCCTTCCTATGGCGACACTTATCCCCTGTACAATGGATCGATCGGCATGACCTACGAACAGGGCGGAATCAGCGCGGGCCTGGCCGTTATTACCAGTACCGGCGACACCCTTACGCTTGCTGAACGCATCATGCATCACCATACCACCAGCCTTAGTACGGTGGAGACTGCCTCCGCCAATGCGCAGAAGTTCCTGGATGAATTTAAAAAGTTTTACGACGACAGCCGCGAAAATCCGTCGGGCGACTATAAAACCTATGTCGTGGCCAACGATAATAATGATAAAATAAAGGCCCTTGCCAAAGTGCTCGACAGGAACCGCATTCAATACGGTTTTGGGTTGAAGGACGCCGTAAGCGGCTACGATTATGCCACCGGGAAAACTGCACAATACGAACCCGGCCCCAACGACCTGGTGATCAATGCCTACCAGCCCAAGTCGGTGCTGCTTCGGGTGCTGATGGAGCCCAAAACCTTTGTAGCCGATTCAAACACCTATGATATTACGGCCTGGTCGCTCCCGTATGCCTACGGGCTGAAGGCCTACGGGGTAAAGGAGTCTTTCAAACCGTTGTCATCTACTCTCGGGGAGGGCGATGCGGCAGCCCCTACAGTTAAACATGCCTATGCCTATGTTTCGCGCTGGCAGTCGGTTAATGATGTAAAGCTTTTAGCCGCGCTGCTGAAAAATGGAATTAAGGTGCGTTACTCCGAGGTACCTTTCCAGGCGGGTGGGAAAAAATACGCGCGTGGCACGCTGCTGATAACGCGGGCCGGCAATGACCGTGGCGATTTCGACCAGCAAGTGGTCCAGATAGCAGCAGCCTGTCACCACGAACTAGTTCCGCTAACAAGCGGCTTTGTTGAGAACGGCGAGGACCTGGGTTCGGTATTTGTAAGGTACATACGGCCGCCCCGCGTTATGCTGATAGCAGGCGAAGGCGTCTCGGCCGAGGCGATGGGCGAGGTTTGGCACTTTTTTGAGCAGCAGATCGGCTACCCTGTTACGCTTGTAAAGTATAAGGACCTTCCCCGGGTAAAAATTGACGACTTCGATGTGGCGATCTTCCCCGATGGTGATTACCAGGATTTTCCGTCGGATAGGTTACAAGGATGGATCAGCAATGGCGGAAAGCTGATCGCAATGGAGAACGCCGTGGCGCAATTGGTTGACAGGCATGGTTTCGATATCAAAAAGAAGGACGAGAAAAAGGATGATAAGGCCGACGATAAAAATAAGCCGGCAACCATAAGCGTTTATGGCGAGCGTGACAAAGACGCGCTACGGACATCGGTACCCGGGGCGATTTACCGCATAGACCTGGACAATACGCACCCGCTGGGGTACGGCCTTGGCAAGGACTATTATACACTGAAGCTTAGCGATGACATTTACGATTTTTTAGGAACGGACGACTGGAACGTTGGCACTGTAAAAAAGGAGAACTATTTGGCCGGCTTTGTCGGTCAAAAAAGCAAGGACAAGATTAAAGACGGCATGCTGGTCGGCGTACAGCCTATGGGTCGTGGTTCAGTAGTTTACCTGGTGGACGACCCTATCTTTCGCGCCTTTTGGGAGAATGGGAAGCTGCTTTTTGGGAATGCGGTGTTTATGGTGGGACAGTGATGTGCGGTTGGCAGTCTGCAGGTTTTAGTGGCAGTAGCAGTTGCAGTTGGCAGTTTAAAAGGTTCATGGATCATAGTTAATGGCTCATAGCCGGAAGGAAAAGAGTGGCAGTAGCAGTTGGCAGTTTAAGAGGTTCATAGTTCATGGTTCATAGCTGGAAGTAAAAGAGGAGCAGTTTTAGCGGCAGTTGGCAGTTTAAGAGGTACATGGCTCATAGTTCATTGTTCATAGCCGGAAGGAAAAGAGTGGCAGTAGCAGTTCATAGTTCATGGCTGAATTTGAGCAGAAAGCTGAAACCTGCCCGCCGGCAGGGACTAAAGCTGAAAGGGGTGCATGGTTGATTGTTCATAGCCGAATTTTAGCGTTCGCTGGCAGAAGAAGAAATATATAAAAACCCGCCTGGTTGATGAGCGACAAAAAATATCTCGGAATTGAAATTGGCGGAACTAAGCTGCAAGTGGTATTAGGTGATGAAAACGCGCGTATATTGGAGCGTTTTCAGTTTGCGGTAGACAAAGCCGGCGGCGGGGAAAGCATCCGGCAGCACATCGCCCATACACTCACGAAAATAACAACCGCGAACCTTGCAGGGATCGGGGTGGGCTATGGCGGACCCATCGACCGGACAACGGGGACAGTGCTTGCGTCGTACCAGGTTTCAGGGTGGTCGGGTTTTCCGCTCCGGGAATGGCTGGGGGATCTGACCGGCATTCAAACGATCGTAGATAACGATGCCAACGTTGCTGCCTATGGCGAGGCCCTGCACGGGGCGGGGCGCGATTATGCCAATGTGTTTTATATTACAATTGGCAGCGGCGTTGGATCGGGTATCGTTTTAAATAAGGAAATTTACCATGGCGCATCCCCTGGCGAAGCAGAGATGGGCCACATACGGCTTGATAAAACCGGCCGCACCGTTGAATCCTCCTGCTCCGGCTGGGCGGTCGATAAAAAGATCACGGACGCTGTTGCAACCTTTCCGCATAGCGACCTGGCAAAGCGGGTGCAAAAAAGCAGCGGTGCAGAGGCGAAACAGCTTGTAGCTGCTATCCGGCTGAACGACCCATCAGCAATAAAAATCCTGGAAGAGACTTGCGACGACCTTGCATTCGGGATTTCCCATGTGGTGCAGATCCTGCATCCTGAACTCATCGTCTTAGGTGGGGGCTTGTCACTATTAGGTGAGCCCTTGCGGAAATCGGTAGCTGATCATCTTTCCCGATACATCATGAAAGAATTTCAGCCGGGGCCGCCGATCGTAATCTCTCAATTGAAAGAGGATGCGGTGCCGGTTGGGGCGCTGTCGCTGGCGATCGGGGTGAGGTGAGGGGATTTGAATTACGATTTACTGCGTTTGGGCGTCGCACCGGTATGCGTGGGTTATTTGAGGGGATCTTTCTGCGGAGACACCCCGATCAATCGGGCGTCTCTACATTGTTTTCCCAAATAGAGACGCAACGTATTGCGTCTCTACATTTCTTCATGCAGAGACGCAATACCTGCAAATTTATTTGCTCTTCATTTCAGTAATTGTCACCTGCGGCGCTAAAACCTGCATTTCCTTCTCCACCACTATTTCTTTAGGCAGACTAAAGGTGGAAGTCTGTTTGATGTCTTTTGATGATGCTCCAATACTTACGGTGTACGTCCCGCTTTCGGCAATCCATGCTTCCTGCGCAGTATCATAAGAGGCGAGATCCCGGGCATCCAATTCAAAATGGAGAGTTTCGGATTCGCCCGGCTTCAGCAGTTTGGTTTTGGCGAAGGCTTTTAACTCAATTGCGGGCTTATCCAGCTTTACAGCAGGCGCGCTCAAGTATAACTGTGCCGCTTCCTTGCCGGCAACTGTGCCCGTATTAGTGATGGTTATGGATGCGCGGAGCTTATCTTTAAATGTAGCTGAACTTATTTTGAGGTCGGAGTACCCAAACGTCGTATACGATAGGCCGTACCCGAACTCATAGGCAGGGGCAACCTTAAAGGTGCTGTAATAGCGGTAGCCCACGTAAATGCCATCTTCGTAGGTAACCTCAGCCGGCATTTGCCTGCGGAAGCCCTCGCCGGTAGCCTGGTCGGGGAATTCCTTGCCGGGGAAGCTTTTGGCTGATGGCACGTCCTTGTAATCCATGGCGAAAGTGGTGGCCAGTTTGCCTGATGGGTTAACTTTACCCCTCAACACATCGGTAATGGCGTTGCCTGCTTCCAGGCCGGGTTGCCATGCCAATAATATGCCATCCACCTCGTCGCGCCAGCTGGCAACCTCAATTACGCCCCCAATATTCAGCACGACAACCACCTTTTTGCCTTTGCCGTGGAAGTCGTCGCTTACGCTTTTGATCAGCGCTTTCTCCGCGTCGCTCAGGTAGTAATCATCCGGCAGCTTGCGGTCGGCGCCTTCGCCGGCGTTGCGGCCGATGGTAATTACAGCCATGTCGTCGTTAGCCGCCTGTTGCTGCAAGTCAGCATCGGCTATCGTCATCTGCGGAACCGGCGGAGGTCCGGAAAACATACCCATACCTCTTTGCGGTTTGGGCTGTTTGGCCCTCGCATCGGCTATGTAGGAAGGGTAGCTTTTCAGCAGCCCGGCATCCACCTGCAGGCCGCCGTTTTGCAGTCCTTGCGCCAATGATATTACATAGGCCTTGTTTACGTTTCCACTGCCAGTGCCGCCGGCAATAGGATCGTAGGAGGTATTTCCATACAGGGCCACCGATTTAACACCGTTAAAAGGCAAGGGGTTGCCGTTATTTTTCAGCAGCACCATGCCCTGCGCGGCAGCCGAGCGGCTTACCAGGGCGTCTTTTTTCAGGTCGGGTGCATCCGAATATTTATAGCCTTTAAATGCCGGAGATTTCAGAATGATGTTGAGTATTCGCTCCACATTTACGTCCAGGACGGCCTCGTCGAGCTGCTTGTTGTTTACGGCATCAATAATCGCCTTTACCTGGTTAGGGTTGCCGGGCATGATCAGGTCGTTACCGGCATTCATCTGGGCAACCGGGTCGTGCCCGCCGCCCCAGTCGGTCATTACAAAACCTTTAAAGCCCCATTCGTCGCGCAAAACGGTAGTCACCAGGTCGTGTCGCTCCGAAGTGTAGGTACCGTTCAGCTTGTTATAACTGGTCATTACTGTCCAGGGTTGAGCGTCCTTTACCGCAATCTCAAAGCCGCGGAGGTAAATCTCACGCAGGGCGCGTTCACTTACAATGGTGTTCACGGTATTGCGGTGGGTTTCCTGGTTATTGGCCACATAGTGCTTAATGCTGGTGCCAACGCCGTTGCTTTGTATACCTTCCACCATAGCGGCTGCCATTTTGCCGGTCACCAGCGGGTCTTCCGAGTAATATTCAAAGTTGCGGCCGCCCAAGGGGTTGCGGTGAATGTTCATGCCCGGGCCCAGCAAAATATCTATCCCGTATTCATGCACTTCGTAGCCAAAGGCCTCGCCCACTTGTTTAACCAGGTTCACATCCCAGCTGCTGGCCAGTAAGGTGCCCACCGGGAAAGCCGTGGCATAATAGGTCTTGGAGCTGTCGCCCTTGCGGATGGGGCTTATTCTTACCCCGGCCGGCCCGTCGGACACCACAATGGCCGGGATACCCAGACGCGGAATGGCATAGGTAACACCTGCAGCGCCGGGAACCTTTTGGTCCGTTTGGCCGATCATCGGTCCGGCCGGTGCCGGTGGAGGCATTGGCATTTTATTGGCGCTGTCTTTTTTGGCAGTCGGTGCAGGCGGCGGACCGAAGCCTCTGCCGGCGCCTACCAGCAGCTTGGCTTTTTCTTCCAGCGTCATGGCGGCTATCACTTGTTTTATGCTGGCTTTCCCTAATTGCGGTGTGTTCGCATCCGGCGCCTGGGCCATACATAGACTATGTAGTAACAGGAGAAGTGCCAGGAATGGGACACTTTTTAAAAGGCGCGTGCGGTTATTCATGGTATGAGGGTTAATTGGTTTACGTGTAAGGCCGAAAGCCATCGCGGATTTCGGTAAGCTAATTAAGACAATAGGGGTGGTTAGCTAAAACGTAATAGACAAACAGTAAACAAACATAGATGGAATTGTGATTTAAAGCGATGGAAATTAGGGGGTTTTAGCGGGGATTTGTGTAAAAATGTTGTGAGGGAGGTGGAATAACTGTTTCGGCAACTATATCCTCCTGTTCTCGTTTTCGAAGAGCCTGTCAAAGCCGATATAGCGCTGCAAAGACGTATTATCATAGAACAACAAATCCGGTGAGCCCTTAAGTCGCCTCACCTACCATCAATCTATTCAAGGTTACCAGCAAAAATACGCCTGTTGTTATATCCCACCCGATAATGCTGTATACAGAAATACGTTCAGTAATGCCCGGCGGGATGCTGTGCAAGGTCAGCAAAGCGACTAATCCGAGCAGGCCAAACACGCCCATAAATACGCTGTAATTTTTATACCATTGGGGCGCGCCGATTCGGCGGGCGGCTATGCCGGCGCAGATGCATTCCACATTGCCTAATATAATAGCCAGAGAAGCGCCGATCACATGCACCGCGCCGATGGGTTTGTCCATTGTATCAGGCGAGCCATGTACAATAGCTACCCCAAACATGCCGATGCCGTGGAGAACGGCCAGCAGGGGCAGGGTAATGCGCCCGATTTTGGAAGTAAACAATTGCCGCAACAGCAGAGCCGATGCAATTGCCAAAATACCTTCGATGAAAAAGGCGGAATTCATGACATAATATATCGGCGAATAGATGAACCTGCCCTGGAATGTTACCGGCGGCCCGGAAACGCCGAGGTCGCTGATAAAGTAATGTGCATAGTTATACGGCGGGTTTTTCCAGGCCATGGCGGTGAGGGCTTCGGCGATTACGTATTCTATTATTGCGGCGAGAGCGATTGCCCCGGCGATGATGCGGGCTTTATTGGCGCCGTATTGATACGGTTTTAGCATTGCGGGTATGGGCGGCATGGCTTGTTGGGTTTATTTGTGGATTGGAAGCAATTGGGTATACAATAATAGTTAAAAATGCATGGGATTTGGAAGGGATGATTTAGACTACAGTAGCGGTGCAGAAGAAAATGGCCTGTGGGCGTTAAGCGGATTTGGATTTCATCACTTATTCCTTTCAATTAAAAGTGTTATTTTTGTTGAACTAAAAGCTGTCTATGACAACGTTAACCATTGACATTCCCGATAATAATGTCGAAGAGGTCATCGCCCAACGGAAAAAACTGGGCGTCACTATACTGCAGTCGAGCTTAGCTAAGTTAGATAAACTCACCAGGGAGGATTATGAAAAGCATTTTTCGCATCGGGCTGAAGCAACAAAAACAAAGTGCTTAAATACCTATGACCGTTCATCAAAGGGACATTGTTGAGATCGCCTTCTACACTGGAAGGACACCTCAAACTCATCCGGCCCTTGTGGTTTCTAAAGATGACATATATGAAACGGAGGTTATTCAAGCTGCCCACTGTCGTTACAGTCCATCAAACACAAATTTCTCCTTAACTGACTTTTTAGGCGAAAATAAATCGACCGCCTGGATGCCGGGTATACAAAAGATATTAATTTGATGGAGGCTTGTTTAAGGTCGCCTATTCGAAGGTAATGTTCGGGATCCATATAGTTATGGCGCGTTTTTGGTTCCACAATCCGATGGGTCTTGTATAAACTGAAAACCTGGGATACCATTCCCTTAAACAATAAATCCAAGCAGCTCGGATAGTTCTTTATCGGTGATGTTTTCCTGCTCACTTTTATCAAAAATCGTGAGCAGATAAACAGTCTCATTTACGATTTTGAAGCAGGTAATAACCCTGGCACCACCCGATTTGCCTTTTCCTTTGCTGGCGATTGCCATGCGGATTTTATAACATTCGTTGCCAAGCGGAGTTCCCTGGGAAGGACTCTCTTTAAGTGATTTAAGCAACAGGGAAAAATCTGTCTTTAGTGACGAAAATTTTTTGCTAAGGCGCTTAAGTTCCTTTTCAAATTTTGGTATAAATTTGACCTTATAACTCATTTAACAATTCATCAGCGTCGCGGGCATCCAATTTGCCGGCTAATACCAGGTTCATCTCATCTATAGATTCCTTTAGATCTTCCATGACCTTAGCCCGGTAAGGTGTAAGCGGTTTGGTTTTCACATAGGGCAGGTCGTTTAACAATGCCATTAATGCCGCTGCCTTGCTTTCTTTAACCTCCAATACAAATTTCATAATAACAAAAATACAAAATTATTTGAAGCAAAAAGCTTCCGCTATGAACCATGATCTATAAGCTATAAACAGTTTACCGCTACTGCTACTGCAACTCACAATTCACCGCTACCCACTCCGCAAGCTCCCAACTCAATTATTCCCTTTCACCCTGTTCTTTTCGTCGTCGGCGCCGGTTGTGTGCTCACGGGCTTTAATTTTGTTGTTGCCGAAATTGTAGGTAAACGTAAGGCGGGCAACGCGTGATTGGCGATTCTGATTAATGATCAAATTATTATCGGCGTAATTGCTGCTCACATTATTGGTGCGCTGGTTAAATATGTCGCTCACTGAAAATTTAACGTTTGCTTTTTTGTCATCAAAGGAATGACTAACACCAGCATCAGTTGAATACTGCGGTTTTACATTGAACAATCCGTATATCAAAGCCGACTGGTAATCACTGGTCAACTCGAATTTATAGCCTTTTATTGGCGTAAAGGTTTCAGTAGCCCTCACCTGGTATGCCGGTTCGCCGGCGTTTAAGTTGGCGCCTTCAAGTCCGTTGGAGATGAAACCAAGGTAAAAGCCTGTGATGTTGACGTTTCCTTCGAACCATTTGGTCACGGTATAGGGGGCATAGAGGTTAATGTTATAGGCGTTTTGTACCTGCAGGTTTTCTTCGGTAACAAAGGAAACCTTGGTTACCGGGTCGGTGCCTGGGATTTGGGTAATGACGTTGGTGGTGCGGCTGTAACCAAGGGTTAGCGTAATGTTTTTATCGTAGGTATAATTGAATTCGAAATTATTGGTATACTGGGGCTGCAGGTAGGGGTTGCCCTTTTGGTAGGTGTAGGGATCGAGGTGATAGACAAAGGGATTCAAATTGTCGTATTGCGGCCTGTCGATACGGCGGCCATAGGAAAAGGTGATCTCGTTTTTGTCATTGATGGTATGGTCCACAAATAGGCTCGGGAATAAGTCGAGGTAATGGCGTGGGATGCTCTGCGCCACATTTGCCGAATCGCCCACTGCTGATGAACTGGTGTATTCGGCGCGCAACCCTGCCTGCACAGAATAGCCCTGGAAGTCTTTTTTGAAATTGATATACCCGGCGTCAACTTTTTCGTCGTACACAAAATGGTTGTTATCGATGTATGGTGATGTGGAGGATTCGGTCTGCAGCAGGTCGTTATCAGTTTTTACATCACTGAATTTTAATCCCGACTCAAACTTCAAAGTTTTGCTGATCGGCTTGGTATAATCTACTTTCCCGGTGCGGATATTGATGGTTGAGGGTGTGATGTTTCCCAGGAAAGCCGCAGGCTGCTGAACGGCCCCATCGGCCAGGAAGAAATCGGTATTGTAACCGGCTACGGAACTGTTACGGAAATTTGAATAATCGATGTCGGCGCTTAGCTCCTGGCCCAGGGTATCCAATTTGAAGTCGTCGTTTAAATTGCCTGCGATGTCGTGGTAAGTTTGATGGATAAGGGAAACCGTATGCAGCGACGAATCGACTTCGGCAAAGCTTTGGCCGATATAGGTATTGGTATTGTTGTTATCGTTCTCGCCATTAAAATAGCCGCTCACCAGGAAACCGATGGTGTTTTTTGAGCTCAGATCGTAATCGGCGCCCAGGCGGTAGCTATTGTTGTGATCGGTTTCGGGCATATAGGTGTGCTGGTTAAAATAGGTATTGTGGCCAACGCTGTCGATGACGCGCATCAGGCCGATGTTCTGGAACCGCTCCACATCGTTATGACTGAATGTCCCGAATACATTCAGGCTGCCCTCTTTGTGGTTCAGGTTTAGGGTTTCATTGTCCTGCCCGTATCTTCCCCAACCCGCACCTACGGTCACACTTCCGTTAGTACCTGTTTGCTTATTCTTTTTTAGCTTGATGTTGATGATGCCCGAGTTACCCGCTGCATCATACTTTGCAGAGGGATTGCTGATGATCTCGATGGATTGGATGGTATTGCCGTCGGTGGAGCGCAGCAAGGTGGCCAACTGGGCAGCTGAAAGATAAGTGAGCTTATCGTTGATCATGACGGTGACGCCCTGTTTACCTTTAAGGCTGATGTTGTCATCTTTATCCACCGATACGCCAGGCGCC
>Ga0302306_10001518_pt1 | contig 12556 bp, 11 predicted proteins | sample III_Palsa_E3_1_FD_198761 | JGI IMG/M metagenome (GOLD analysis project Ga0302306, IMG submission 198761) | Peat permafrost microbial communities from Stordalen Mire near Abisko, Sweden - III_Palsa_E3_1 | ecosystem: Environmental > Terrestrial > Soil > Palsa > Peat permafrost | place: Sweden...
CAAATATAAAGGCAACGGGGTAAAATAAAGGAATATTAATTTATTGGCTAAATTTTATTTGTCGTGCTTTTTATCTACCTTAACTGTGTGTTAAATTATATGAAGTTAGTTTACCTGCCATTGCTTCTTTGCTTATGCCTGTTGTCGCCTGCTGCCCGCGCGCAGGACCCGATAGACAATATCGCCACTATGCTAAAGCATAGCGACGTTCACGGCTTAACAGCGCTGTTAGCACCAACAGTTGAAATAACGATGATGGATAACGAGGATACCTATTCCAAAAGGCAGGCAGCAGATGTATTAACTAAATTTTTTGCCGCTCACAAGCCTTTAAAAGTAAGTTTACTGCATAAAGTAAACTCAAACCCTAAATATATTTTCGGCGTGGCCATATTAACCAGCGCAGATGGCACTTACCGTATTTCGTACACGCTTAACCAGGAAAATAACGATATGATGATTATTGAGCTGCGCATTGAGAATGGAAAAAACTAAATTATAGGGTAATTGTTGTTACTTTTGAGGCAAAAAACACAAGGTTTGGACAAACAACTTATTGACCAGTTTATAATTAATGCATTACAGGAAGATGTTGGCGATGGCGACCACACTTCGTTAGCCACCATACCGGCAGATACCACGGGCAAAGCAAAACTTTTAGTGAAAGATAATGGCATATTGGCCGGTATTGAACTGGCTGCCGAGATTTTTCATGTGGTTGACCCTAAGCTTAAATTAGATATCTTTTTAAAGGATGGCGCCAAAATAAAATATGGCGATATAGCTTTTGAGGTTGAAGGCAACGCGCAAAGCATTTTAAAAGCCGAGCGCCTGGTGCTAAACTGCATGCAGCACATGAGCGGCATTGCTACCGTAACCGGCGAAATTGTAGATGTGTTACGCGGCACCAATACCAAAGTATTAGATACCCGCAAAACCACGCCGGGCATGCGTTACCTGGAAAAATGGGCGGTGCGCATTGGCGGCGGCGTTAACCACCGTTTTGGCTTGTACGATATGATTTTGATAAAGGATAACCATGTTGACTACGCTGGCGGCATAAGGCAGGCCATAGAAAGCGCGCAGGCTTATCTGAAAGAAAAAAATAAAAAGCTGGCTATTGAAATTGAGGTGCGTAACCTTGATGAGCTTGACCAGGTTTTACAAACCGGCGGGGTTGACCGTATTATGCTGGATAACTTTAATTTTAACGATTTGCGCGATGCGGTTGATGTGATTGAAGGCAGGTATATCACCGAGGCATCCGGCGGGATTACGATTGACAACATACGCGAGTATGCCGATTGTGGGGTTGATTATATATCGGTGGGTGCCTTAACACATTCGGTTAGGAGCCTCGATTTAAGTTTAAAAGCGGTGAAATAGTAATTAGTGATTGGAGGTTAGTGATTAGTTTTAATTTATTGATTACTATAAAATCATCATTAATACATAATTAAGATTTTAGTATGGTTTCTATTTATTAATATTGTGCCGGGATGATATCAATCTATTCGATTTCAGCGCTCATACTGGCCTATTTTTGTGGATCTATACCTACCGCGGTATGGATAGGGCAGGCATTTTTTGGCGTGGACGTACGTGAGTACGGCAGCGGCAATGCGGGCGCTACCAATACATTCAGGGTGTTGGGCAAAAAAGCCGGTATCCCTGTAATGGTTATCGATATCCTGAAAGGCTGGACAGCCACCAATCTCGCTTACTTTATTGGTGTTTCAACCACCGGCGCGTATAACTCGCCGCCGTATATCAATTACGCGCTTGCTTTAGGCATAGCCGCGGTAATGGGCCATTTGTTCCCCATTTTTGCAGGGTTTAGAGGTGGTAAAGGAATTGCAACCTTGTTTGGGATGATTTTAGCCATAAACCTGCCTGCTGCATTGGTATGCGTTGGCGTGTTCCTGCTGGTTATTTTCCTTACCGGATATGTATCCTTAGGCTCAATTTTAGCAGGCTTTACTTATCCTGTCGCGGTTACACTCATCTTTCCCATGTACATACGCTCCGTAATTATTTATGGCATGTGTATGTGCTTGCTGATTTTGGTTACCCACCAAAAAAATATCGAACGCCTGCTCAAAGGCACCGAATCAAAAGTTAAGTGGTTTAAGAAAAAATCACCCCAAAACATACCAGAGCCATAACTGTTAGCCAGTTATGAGCAACCGCCGCTTTTTAAAAGCAAAATGGACAAACCTGTTAATGCTTAATTATGAGGTTGATCCCGAAATTTTAACGCCATACCTCCCCGCATATACCGAACTTGATTTATGGCGTGGCAAAGCGCTGGTAAGCATGGTTGGTTTTTTGTTCGAGGAAACAAGTGTATTAGGCATTAAATGGCCCTGGCATGTAAATTTTGAAGAAGTTAATCTGCGCTTTTATGTGCGCCATTTTGATGGTAAGGAATGGAAGCGCGGTGCGGTATTTATTGGAGAGATTGTGCCTAAAAGCCTTATCGCGCTTATCGCCAATAATTTATACAAGGAACATTATAGCGCTATGCCAATGCGCCATTTTATTACGCCTGCGGCAGATGGCTATGCCAAGTTTATATACGAATGGAAACTAAAAGGCCGCTGGAGCAAACTGGAAGCCGTGGTGAGCGATGTGTCATCGGCCATATTGCCCGGCAGTCCCGAAGAGTTTATTTTTGAGCATTACTGGGGCTACAATAGCTGGGGCGAAACCATAACCATGGAATACCAGGTGGAGCACATATCATGGCAGGTACACGAAGTTAAAGAAGCCTTTTTTGATGCTGATGTTGTGGCGTTGTACGGTAAAGATTTTGAGCCTTATTTAAGTGTACAGCCTTACTCGGCATTTTTTGCGAAGGGATCGGAAATTAGTGTGCGGATGGGAGAGAAGTTGACAATGCCCTGAGTTGATAGTGTAGGATTACCTTTAAGTTGAAAGTTCTTGAGGCTTTTTATTAATTAATTCATCCCCGCGTACTTTGGTATAAAATTTATCTACAAATAGCTTTATATCTACAGTGTTTGATTTTCTGACAGTATAATTAATATTCGTTTTTTGAAATCAATTGCAAAAGCTTATCCTCATTTTTTATGGATATATTTTTCCCGGTAGTGGTTATGATATTATCGGCCACCAAATCGTTAATGGTCCTGAACAGGGACTCATAGGCGGCGCCCGAAAATGAAGCGAGGTCCTGCTTAGCCAGTTCTATATCAATAAAGCCTTCCGCATTTATACCGAATTGATTTTTTAACGTGATAATGGCTTGTGCTACACGCCCTTTAACCGGCATGTGCGCCAAGTTTCTCATCCTCTTTTCCGAATTCTGGAGTTCACTTGCAAAAAACCGCATAAGCTTAATGGCAAACCTATTATTTATATTTAGCGAAGACTCAAAAAAATCCATTGGCAGGTAACAAACAGTTGCTGCTTCCAGCGCCGTGGCCGAAACCGGGTAAATATTATTGCCTTCCAAACCGAGGTGCCCTAAAATGTCGCCCTTTTTCGCAAAACGGATAATAAGCTCTTTTTCATTATCCCACTTCTTATGCACTTTCACATGCCCTTCATAAACAAAATAAATTCCTGTCACCGGGTCGCCTTCCTTAAAAATCTCTTGTCCTTTTTTTACCCGGAAGTTTTGTTTGTTTGTTTCAATAGCAGGTTTCCAATCACTTAAGCAAGTGGTGCACAAAAAACAGGTGTTAAGATCGCACAGGTATTGTTTTTTTATCATTTAAAAGCTATTAAGCCAGGCAAGGCCTTGCAAAACTAAGAAAATCAATATATCATTTACATCTCACCTAAATGATGCTATGTTATACTATAATGCAATGATAATAATATAATTCCACTAAAACATTGCACATGCAATATAAATAATCATTTTTTAATGATAATAGTCAAATAAATTATACTTTTGCAATAGTTTATTAATCCCTTAAGTGCATCTAGACAATATTTCTAAAACATGAAAAACCCACAGCAAGGTGGCATTCCTATTTCTCCTTTACTATCCGGCGTAACTAATAATTCGGCTAACCCTGAACATCATCTTTCTAAAAACAGGATATTGCGTACATCTGCCTTATCCATTATCGTAGCAATAGCCATAAGCCTGATCGCGAAGTTTTTGGTTGTCCTTATCGATGTGGTTACAAACCTGTCTTTTTATGGATCTTTTAGCCTTGCTTATCATAGCCCGGCAGGCAATCACTTAGGTTTATGGGTGATCGTAGTTCCGGCTATTGGCGGTGTACTGGTTGGGCTAATGGCATTATATGGTTCAAAAGCCATACGCGGCCACGGCATACCCGAAGCCATGGAGCAAATTTTAACCAATCAAAGCAGAATTAAACCTTCTATCACCTTACTAAAACCTATATCTTCTGCCATAGCAATTGGTACAGGCGGCCCATTTGGTGCTGAAGGCCCTATTATAGCCACTGGTGGAGCGCTGGGGTCAACACTTGGCCAATTATTTAAGATCACATCAAATGAACGTAAGATCATTCTTGCAGCCGGTGCAACTGCGGGTATGGCGGCCATATTCGGTACGCCTATTGCCGGTGTTTTTTTGGCGATAGAGCTATTATTATTCGAGTTTTCTCCCAGGTCTATCCTTCCTGTGGCGCTAGCCTGTATCACCGGCGCGGCAGGGCACCATCTACTATTTGGAACCGGGCCTGTATTTCCAATGCCCGATCTGGCAATACCTTCAAATGGCGCTTTGGCAATTTATAGCGGTATTGGTTTAGTTATTGGCTTTTTATCATTAGGCGTTACAAGGATTGTTTATTTTATTGAAGATGGGTTTGAAAAGTTGCCGATACACTGGATGTGGTGGCCTGCTATAGGCGGCTTAGCAGTGGGCGTTATTGGCTATTTTGCACCGCATACGTTAGGTGTTGGTTATGATAACATTATAAGTGTATTATCAGGCTCTGTTGCTATCCTAATAATCCTGAGGTTGTTTTTCTTTAAATTCTTATCCTGGGCTATAGCATTGGGAAGCGGTACATCCGGCGGAACATTAGCACCCTTACTTACCATTGGTGGCGCCGGCGGATCGCTTATAGGGGCGCTAATTATTTATATATTTCCAAATTCGGGCATTAATATCCCGATGGCTGCACTGATAGGGATGTCGGCTATGTTTGCCGGGGCTTCAAGGGCATATCTTACCAGTATTACTTTCGCATTAGAGGCTACCGGCCAGTTTCATGCATTATTGCCGTTACTGGGCGCGTGTACCGCTTCTTATCTTGTTTCATTCTTTTTAATGGAAAACACCATTATGACTGAAAAAATTGCACGTCGCGGTGTTTCCACACCCGATTCGTTTGAACCGGATGTTTTAGGCAAATTGTCTGTGAGAGAAGTTGTTGATGGGGACAGCATTAGCCTAAGCCCTGAATTGACAATAAGAGAAGTTAGGGAGTTGCTCAAAACTGAAAATGAACAGGCAAGCTATTTTATTATAGCTGATGGGCAGGGTAATTATGTGGGTACTGCGAACCTTGCCGACATTAATAAGCATGATATTGATCCCAATTCAACCCTGGAAAGTATCCTGCAAACCACTGAACTATCGGTAAGTGTTAATGATAATTTGCGGAAAGCAGTAGAACTGATGGCAGTGGGAGGCGTGGAAGCTTTACCGGTAGTAGAAGCAAATAAAGTGATAGGAATATTGAGTTATAAAGACATTATAAACGCTTACAAATTTTACCGGGAAGAAGATGAACGGACTGATCGCCAATTTTCATTAAAAATGCAGCGCTTAAAGGTGTTGGCCCGCAGCCGCGAACTTTTTAAACCCGCTCATAAACCTAAATGACGATTTAATAAATTTTTAGTGCGATTGTTTTTTTAGTTAGACGCCCTAAGTCGGAAGTCTTGGGACTTTTGTGTTTTGTATTGGGTGGGTGAAAAACTGGCTATAGGGTCAATAATATTTAAGCTGGTTTTAGTTTTACTATCCGATATTAATGTAAATTTATATCAAATATCAACCTGCTCATGCGTCGCATTTTTGCCCTTATCATACTCATGTTCCCCTTTTTTAGTGCCTATGCCCAAAATAAGGAGATTCCTGTTGATTATAATGTTAATATAAAAATACCATCTGAATGGATTGAAAAAGTCCGGCATTTTAACTATACAAGAAATGATAGTACATTATTACACGAATTCGAAAGCTTTTTAGCTCCTGATACACTTGCCAATCCGCATGCCGAACATATTGACCCGGGTTATGGTCGTGTACTTAATCCAATGTTTGTTAACCTTGACGGTGATACAAGTAATGAACTTATAAGCTTAATCGGATGGGACATCACTTGCCCATATTTGTGTGTATTTAAAGAGAAACAAGGGAGTTGGTACTTAATTTACAAGGAAGAAGTTGATACGTTTTATGATACACCAACTCTGGCTGTGGCAAATTGCTTTTCAAAAAATAAGACTTTTTATTTAAAGCGTGTTTACGAACACGGATCGGGTATTTATATAGATGGGTACAGTTTTTATAAATTGATTGATAATAAGGTTTACCGTTGCCTTGATCTCGTAAATGATGCGCATATATACGGATGGGGACTTTATATGAACCAAGCTGTAACAATGAGCTTTGAATTTAGCGGCGATAATAGTGACGGGGTATTTGTTGAATATAATTATGATTTCTTTCCCGGTTCAATAAAGAAGGGAAATTGCAGCTGGTGCGTAAATGATAATATTCCGCTAATTAAAGATAATGCATCTGTAAATTATACCTGGGATAATAAACAGTTGGTGTATAAACTTGATATTCCCTCTTATCAGAACAGCATAGATGATTTGACGGCTGCTAAAATTTCCTGTTTTGGCGCATTTGGAAACGACACACTTTTTGTGAGTGCCTTCGAAGATCAAATAAAAGAAGTACTTAAAACAGGGACTAAGGAGCAAAAGAAAATATTAAATAAGTACTTAAAGATTGTAAGTAAGAATGGAAAGGCCGTAACTGAAGAAATGCAAGAAACCAACCAGGCAGGAGGGACTACTTTTTATAGGCCCAAAGAATAAATGATCTTCATAGTTGTTTATATCTGCATCATTTTTGCCGATATTGAAATAATAGATAGCAGTACAACTCCGCAAGTTTCGGATTTTATGGCAGGCAAATACTGCCCACATTTGTATCATAAAATCAAATGAAATGAACGAACAGGAAATTATTAATTATAACCGTATTGCAAGTGCAATAGATTATATCAGGCAAAATTTTAAAGAGCAACCCAATTTAGATAGCGTTGCCGAAAAGGTAAATCTTAGCCCCTTTCATTTCCAGCGGCTGTTTACCGACTGGGCCGGCACTACGCCCAAAAAGTTTTTGCAGTACATCAGCATAGAATATGCGAAAGGGCTGCTGAAGGAAAACCAAAGCACGCTGTTTGATGTCGCTTACGAAACCGGGCTATCCGGCACCAGCCGCCTGCACGATTTGTTTGTAAACATTGAAGGCATGACGCCTGCCGAATACAAAAACGGCGGTAAAAACCTGGCTATCAACTTCAGCTTTGCCGAAAGTCCGTTTGGTAATTTGGTGGTTGCCTCTACCAATAAAGGCATTTGCTATATGGCTTTTGAGGATGATGAGCAAAAAGCCATAGCCGATTTAACCGCTATGTTCCCCAATGCTAATTTTACCCGCAAACTGGATATTATGCAGCAAAACGCGCTGTTTATTTTCCAACACGACCAAAGCAAGCTCAATCAAATCAAACTGCACTTAAAAGGTACCGATTTCCAGTTAAAAGTATGGGAATCGCTATTGAAAATACCAATGGGGCAATTATCTACTTATGGTTCAATCGCCAAACAAATTGACCAACCAAACGCTTCGCGGGCGGTAGGTTCGGCTATTGGCAGCAACCCGGTCGCATTTTTAATACCTTGCCACAGGGTTATCCAAAGCACTGGCAACTTTGGCGGCTACATGTGGGGCGAAACCCGCAAAACGGCCATCATTGGTTGGGAAGGCGCAAAAACTAATTTACCTGTTTAAATTTAGGACTATGCTGGATATTGAATCAAAAATAGCGGCGGTTAACTGGGGAATTATAACCGATGAGATGCACCAAAAGGGTTACGCCATCATCCCCAAACTAATAACTGATGAACATTGCGAGGCATTAAAGGCAGGTTACAATGATGCCGATGCTTACCGCAAAACCGTGGTAATGGAGCGCTACCGCTACGGCCTGGGCGAGTACAAATACTTTAATTATCCGCTGCCCGCTATTATACAAAGCATAAGGGAGACTATTTATCCCAAGCTGGCGGTTGTGGCCAACGCCTGGATGGAGATGCTGAAAATTGATAAGACATTCCCTAACACTTTTGCCGAATTGCAGGCGCTTTGCCATGCGAACAACCAGGTAAAGCCCACCGCGCTGATATTGAAATATGGCAAAGGCGGTTTTAATACCCTGCACCAGGATTTGTATGGCGATGTGTATTTCCCGATACAAACCGTGCTGTTTTTAAACGAGCCGGAAACAGACTACACCGGCGGCGAATTTGTGTTGATGGAGCAAACCTTCAGGGCGCAATCAAAAGCTATTGTACTGCAACCTGAAAAGGGCGATATGCTGATATTTACCACCAACTTTCGCCCGGCCAAAGGCAGCAGGGGCTATTACCGCGCCAATATGAAACACGGCGTAAGCGAGGTACATGGCGGCGAGCGGTATACTTTAGGAATTATTTTTCATGATGCTTTGAGTTAGGCTGATGGGCATTATCTATCATGCAACGATAAGTGATGCCGAATTACGGCGCTTGATTAGGCAAGGCAAAATACATTTCGGTGGCAATCGTAAACTGAAAATTTACGGTCTGCTGCAATGCAAAAGTGGTAAAATGATGAAAAGGGAAAACCGAGTTTTCTTTTCATCCGCAGCAGAAGCATTTGAAAATAATTACAGGCCTTGCGGTAATTGTATGCGGGAGGAGTATAAGAAGTTGTTTAAAAATAACAAATAATGTCATTTCGAACCCGCAGCATGGGCCTATGGCATGACGCGGGTGAGAAAACTTATACGCCATTTACTCCAGTATGCACGATGCATAAGTTTTCTCCTCACCCCAACGCACAACCCACCTCTTGTTCGTTCGAAATGACAATAGCTTCTAAGAGGGGGTGAAAGCCAATTTGACTAATTTACCACCTGGCCCAATACCTCCAAAATAGCTTTTGCCTTTAGCAAACACTCTTCGTATTCCTGCTCGGCATTGGCATGGTAGGTGATGGCGCTGCCTACCTGGAACGAAACGTATTTTTCGGCAGCATTATACAGCAGTGTACGTATCACTACGTTAAAATCAAAATCATTATCCGGGTTAAAATAGCCAATGGCGCCGGAGTATACGCCGCGTTTGCTGCGCTCATATTGCTCCATCAGCCGCATGGCGCTTATTTTTGGCGCGCCTGTCATGCTACCCATCGGGAAACAGTTTTTTATGGCATCGATAGGTGATAGGCCATCTTGTATCTCGCATACCACGGTGGATATCATTTGGTGTACCTGCGTAAAGCTGTAAATACCGAATAACTCCTCAGTTTTAACCGTGCTGGGCTTGGCCGAGCGTGTGAGGTCGTTTCGCACCAAATCAACTATCATTACGTTTTCCTGCAGCTCTTTGCTGTGGTTGCGTAATTGTTGTTTTAAGGCTTCATCTTCCAATTCGGTTTTACCACGTTTGGCGGTGCCTTTTATGGGCTGGGAGATGAGTTTATTACCCCGCTTAGCCAAAAAACGCTCGGGCGAGGCGGATAAAATGTAGTTATCCTTCCACTTAAAAAAGCCGCCAAAAGGGTTGGGAGAAACTTTATTAAGTTGTAATAATGTTGCCAAAGGATCAATAACCGCATTCTCCGCAAAAAACTCCTGGCAAAAATTGGTTACGTAAATATCCCCGCGGTTAATGTGCTTTTTGATGTTTTCGGCGGCAGTCAGGTATTCATTCTTAGTAAACTGGGATTGCAGTTTTATTTCGGGTAAGGGTTTGGGCTGATTTAAAACCTGCTGCTCAATTTGCTCAAATATATCCTGCGGCTTATCGGCAATAATATCAATATCATCACCTTTAATTATGATGAGGTATTTTGGGGCGAAAAAATATAGGTCGGGAAAATTAAGGTGGTCGATATTGTTGGAGGTTAGTTTTTCCAGCTCGTTTTTTAAATCGTAGCCAAAAAAACCGGTTATCCAGCCGGGGTTTGCTTTGCGAAATTTTGATAATTGCTCAAAAGCATTGCCGCTGTTGGCAACAATATCCTGCTTAGCGCCAATGGCTATCAGGGTATCGAATTTGGAGTAAGGATCGCTAAAATTATTTGAATCGAGGTAGCAAACCGCATCAAACTTACATGCCCATTGCAGGGCTTTCTGTTTAAAATCGCTTAGGTTTACTTGCCACACTGTAATTAATTTATTCGGCTGCTTTTGCCAACATGCTTGCAGGCAAGGCTTTTTTATCTATCAAAACCGAAATGGTGTTAATAGTAAAATACGGCATACTTACGTAAATATAGCCTTTATAAGGCCCTATGTTACCCCATGAGTTTTTTACAATAAAATATTCGTTGCCGTTTGCATCCTTTGCCAGTCCGGTAATTTGCATCAGGTGGTCGTCCTGCGTTACCTGGTCGTCAAACAATTTCTGGCGAACGGCGGCATTGGGCTTTTGCTCGGTAAAAGTTAAAAAATTCTTAGTTTCCTGTTTATTATCCACCCATTTGGCAACGCCTACACGCTGTTTAAAACCATCATTACTTACATCGGTATCCCAGCCAACAGTATACCCATTCATTATAGCCGCTTTTACTGCCGCAATAAACTCATCCAGCGGTAAATTAAAAAACATGTTGCTGTTGTAATTATCCGGCACCTCTATGGAAAAATTGGTGTAATAGGGGTGATGGGTAAAGGAGGTTAATCCTAAATAATCAGATAGTTTTACGGTGATGTTCTCAGCAGCGTAGGTTTTTGGGGTATATTCTTTACTGTTAAAAGTAAATGTAGCAGGTGGCGCGCCTAAATAGCTGTTTAATATATAACGCACACTATCTTCCCAACCGGATGGTATGGTATCAGGATTGTTTTTTAGTACACGATTTAGGTAAGCCTTTACTTTAGTTTCGATCTGACTATCGTGGTTAATGACGGTATCCCTACCCACGCCGGGGTAAATACTTTGGGGAATGGCGCCGTAAGTATCGGTAGAGAAGATCATATCCTGCTCGATACCACCACCCGAAAAACGAGTATCGCCGCGGCGACGTATGTATTTCTCTGCCTTATCCAGGTAAAGGTTATACATGGTAAATGTTTCAGATATATCGGTTTCGGGCTTGTTTTGCAGCAACAACTCGCTCTCAACCAATGCTGTACTCGAAAAATCCCAGCAAGTACCCGACTGCTGCTGGCTTTTTACCGAAGTAGCCGGGTTGTTTTTTATAACCGTAAAAGTTGGCTGTTGTGCAAAAGCAACGGTTGCCAAATAGCATAAGGCAACTGCAAAGCAGTATTTTTTCATAATGTTATCCTAAACCAAAAATAAAAAACGGCGATAGGTTAGGTTATAATAACGATTAGTATAATACCAATGTTTGAACCCTATCCGGCCCAACAGAAAGGTACTTTACGGGTACTTCTAATTCATGCTCTAAAAACTTGATATATGATTTTAGCCTTTCCGGTATTTCCGAAAGTTCGGTAATGCCGGTTAAATCCTCGTTCCAGCCGTCAATTTCTTTTAAAACCGGTTGTGGCTCAACGCTGCAAATATCGTAAGGCATATAATCAATAGTTTCACCAAGATATTTATAGTGGGTGCAGGCATAAATTTTATCAAATCCGCTTAAAACATCGGCTTTAGTCATTACCAGTTCGGTAACGCCGTTAAGCATAATAGCGTATTTTAAGGCAGGCAAATCAATCCAGCCGGTGCGGCGGGGCCTGCCGGTGGTAGCGCCAAATTCGTGGCCTATACGGCGCAGTTCTTCGCCGGTTTCGTTGTCCAGTTCGGTAGGGAAGGGGCCGCCGCCAACACGGGTGCAATAAGCTTTAAAAATACCTATCACTTCGCCTATTTTATTGGGGGCTATACCTAAACCGGTGCATGCGCCGGCGGTAGTGGTGTTTGATGATGTTACAAAAGGGTACGAGCCAAAATCAATATCAAGCATGGTGCCCTGCGCGCCTTCGGCTAATATTTTTTTGCCTTGTTTAATGTAGTCATTAACAAGATGTTCCGAATCAACCAGCGGAAACTGCTTTATCAGATCGATAGCCTCGAAAAAAGCTGCTTCGCGTTCTGAAAAATCATCCACATCGCCGTAAAGCGATTTTAGCATGGAGATATGTTTATCGGCCAGTTTTTGGTAGCGTTCTTTGAAATCGGGCAGGGTTATATCGCCAACGCGCAGGCCGTTACGCCCGGTTTTGTCCATATAAGTTGGGCCAATGCCTTTTAAGGTCGAGCCAATTTTGCCTTCGCCCAT
>Ga0302306_10001525_pt1 | contig 12530 bp, 9 predicted proteins | sample III_Palsa_E3_1_FD_198761 | JGI IMG/M metagenome (GOLD analysis project Ga0302306, IMG submission 198761) | Peat permafrost microbial communities from Stordalen Mire near Abisko, Sweden - III_Palsa_E3_1 | ecosystem: Environmental > Terrestrial > Soil > Palsa > Peat permafrost | place: Sweden...
GAGGCGGTTCAGCTTATCATAGGCATAACAGAAATAGCCGGTGTTTGGCGCTCCGGAAGTGCCGAAACTCTGGCTGCTGATATTGCCGTTGTACTGCATGCCCACAGAGTAGCCATAGGCATTGGTATTATACTGTAGCTGCATTTGGAACAGCGGCGCACTGCTTGTCAGCAGCCAGCCCCGCTCGTTATACGTATAAGCGATAGCCTGCAAAAAGTTCAGGCTGTCCTTGCTGGCTAATTGCTTGTTATATACCTGGCCTATCTCGTTGTAATTGGTTTGCGAAATAAGCCTTAGCGTATCAGCTGCCAGGTTTGTATTGGTCAGCTGCTCCCATGTTTTTTGCTTGCGCCTCACCTGGTCGTAAATGTATTTGTTGTAAACAGTCACCAATGGGTAACTTGTGCTGGCGCTTGAATTTTTCAATCCATGTTCGAATATTCGTACGTTTTAGCGCGTTGTCTTCGTGGAGGCGCAGGTGCAGCAAACTTTGCAGTCAAAATACCCAATCTTTTTTACCATGCTTTATAGCCACAAAACACTCAGGGTCAGCATAATAAATATTCGTAAGCTTACACCAGGAGTAAGCTTAGCATACTCCTGGTGTAAGCTTAGCAAATCCCGATTTCTTTTTTCAAAAAAACCACAACATATTTGATACGGGATTGCTCCAAACTGACGCCGGGAGACAAATAAAAATAAAGCCAGGAAAAATCATTAAGATAAATTTCCCAAAATAGGACAAATACAGATGCAAATTATTCTTTCGGATTTGTTTGAGTGGCACATAAATTAACGGGCTAAATAGTATATTGATAATAAATGACCTGCATATAAATGAACAATCAACAAAAAAAGCCACCATTAACCACAAGCAAACCACCATCAACCACAAGCAAATCACCATTAACCACAAGCAAATCACCATCATCCACAAGCAAATCACAAGCAAAAATAGGGCAATAGTGACCAGCGTATTAACAGCAAATAGGTGATATACAGTTATTTGATATATTAAATGTTTTTCCGAATCTCGTTATTCACGTGCAAAACATAAAATTTAACGTCGCGACGGATATGTCCAACTGTAAACAGTTTGCAGGAATAACAAAATGACAGTAAACAGAAAACAGGATTATCCCTCGGACGTCGTAGCCTATTTTAACCGCCGTAGCTTCAGCGGAGGAGGTAGCGAAGGCGGCTAACAAAAGTGTAAACAGATTTCAGGACGAGGCAACGTCATGACCGCCATAAAAAAATCACAATAGAATTGGTGAATTCACAAGCAAATCATAACAAATACACAATAAACCGCGCAGCGCTCCTGAACGCCATTGAAAAAAAACAACACTGTGAAGAATACATAAGAATTATCTCTTGTTTTTCTCCTAAAATTAGCTGTAGATAGCTAAAAAATAGTTCTTTGACATATTGAATATCCATCCCGCATGCGAGTTGTTGTGCCATGAAAAAGGCATATCATCCCGGTTAATTCTCCGGTCCCTTGATTGGTAAAAATCAGAAAACCTCTGCGACCTCAGTATCCGCCATGCTCACCGTGTTAAAAATGCACAGCCGCCGTAAAAAAATCACACGGTTTTCACCCAAAACGGCGTAGCCATCTTGAACGCCGCTGAAAAAAACAATTAGTGAAAAATCACACGGTTTTCACACGCTGATCACACGATTTTTACGCAAAATCACACGCAATTCACATCAATTAATTAGGTATTTTAGTTAAAAAGACACAAATAAATGTTTGGTAATTAGCCGTTTACAGTATTGAAGATTTACCCGGCATAGATTTTTTTGCAGAATACACACCCAAAAATCACACGTACCCTACCCACTTTTCCGTCTCCGTCTCTTGAAAAGGACCCAGCGTTGCACTAAAAGCAAATAAATGAAATCAATAAAACATGGCAAAAAACATAGCATTAACAACGCATTAACCTCGGATAAATCGCCAAATACCGGCAAAAAACATAGTATTAACCGTGCATTAGCCTCGCATCAAAACACACATTTGCTGCAATTCCCGGCAGCCCAACAAAACTTAAATATTTGTAAATATCAAGCCATTTTTGCCGAAACGTCAGGTGCCGCTGCTTTGCGCCACCGCTAAAGCTAAGGCGGCACGCGGTCGGTCCCGATAGCTATCGGGATTCGGACATCCGTCTTCCGGACTTTCGGATTTCCGAACTTTCGGACTCCCGGACTTCCAGACTTTCGGACTTTCGGATTTCCGGACTTTCGGACTTCCGGACTTCCGGACTTCCAGACTTTCCGACTTTCGGACTTTCGGATTTCCGGACTTCCGGACTTCCAGACTTTCGGACTTTCGGACTTTCGGACTTCCAACCTTCCAACTTTTCAACTCCCGATAGCTATCGGGACCAACAATAAAACGAATCCCCTTGCCCCTTTCACCCCAAAAGGCTAATTTCGCCGGAAGAAAGAAACGTGGAAAAAGACCAGGATTATTTACGGGAACTAAACCCCGAACAGCGGGCGGCTGTGTTGCAGATCAAGGGGCCGGTGATGATCATTGCAGGCGCGGGATCGGGTAAAACCCGGGTAATTACTTACCGCGTAGCGCATTTGATCCGCAGCGGTGTTGATGCTTTTAACATCCTGGTGCTCACCTTTACCAATAAAGCGGCCCGCGAAATGCGCGACCGGATCAACCACCTGGTAGGCGGCGAAGCTAAAAATATATGGATGGGCACCTTCCACTCGGTTTTTGCCAAGCTGCTGCGCGTGGAGGCCGACCACATCGGCTACCCGCACAATTTCACTATCTACGATACCGACGACAGCAAAAGTGTGCTGAAGGCCATTTTGAAGGAAATGAACCTGGACGATAAGCTGTATAACCCCAACTTTGTGCATAACCGCATTTCGGCGGCGAAAAACAACCTGGTGAGCTGGCAGGAATACCAGCAAAACGAGCAGATACAGGCCGATGATTTTTCGAGCGGCCGCGGGCAGCTGGGCGTTATTTACCAAAATTACGTCACCCGCTGCTACCGGGCTGGCGCGATGGATTTTGACGATCTGCTGTATAAAACCAACGAACTGCTAAAACTAAAGCCTGAAGTGCTGAACAAATACCAGCACAAGTTTAAGTACCTGATGGTAGACGAATACCAGGACACCAATTTTTCGCAATACCTGATCGTTAAAAAGCTGGCGGCCGTTAACGAAAACATTTGCGTGGTGGGCGACGACGCCCAAAGCATTTATGCTTTCCGCGGCGCCAATATCCAAAACATCCTGAACTTTGAAAAGGATTACCCCGATCTGCATGTGTATAAGCTGGAGCAAAATTACCGGTCGACCCAAAATATTGTAAACGTAGCCAACAGCATCATCGCGAATAATAAGGAACAGCTGAAGAAGAATGTCTTCTCGGAAAAGGAAACCGGCGATAAAATAAAGGTAATGCGTGCTTTCAGCGACAACGAGGAAGGCAAGCTGGTGGCGGAGGAAATTTTGCAGCAAAGGGCCACGAAGGGCCTTAACTGGCATGACTTTGCTATCCTGTACCGCACGAACGCCCAATCACGGTCGATGGAAGAGGCGCTGCGCAAGCAGGGAACGCCTTATAAAATATATGGCGGCTTGTCGTTTTACCAGCGCAAGGAAATTAAGGACCTGATCGCTTATTTCCGGCTGACTTTTAACCCGGCAGATGAAGAAGCGCTGAAACGCGTGATCAATTACCCGCGCAGGGGAATCGGCGATACCACGGTTGACCGGATTATCCTCAGCGCCGGGCAAAATAACATTACATCGTGGGAGGTGATCATCAACCCCTCCAAATACCTCGACGGGCGATCTTCTGCCTCGGTTTATGTATTTGCCACCATGATCCAAAGCTTCCAGGTGATCACGCAAACGCTGAGCGCCTATGACGCGGCACTGCATATTGCACAGCATTCGGGTTTATTGAAGGACCTTTATGAAGACAAATCCATTGAGGGCTTGAACCGTTATGAAAACGTGCAGGAGCTATTGAACGGGATAAAGGAGTTTTCGGAACGGGAAGACATAGAAGAGAAGGGCCTGGACATTTTTATGCAGGACGTAGCCCTGCTTACCAACGACGACAAAGATAAAGATGCGAATGCCGATACGGTGTCGCTGATGACGATCCATTCGTCCAAGGGGCTTGAATTCCCGCAGGTTTACGTGGTGGGTTTGGAGGAAAATCTTTTTCCATCGCAGATGTCGCTAAACGCACGCAGCGACCTGGAGGAAGAGCGCCGGCTGTTTTATGTGGCCACCACCCGGGCAGAAAGTAAACTCACCCTGAGCTATGCTACATCAAGATTTAAATTCGGCACACTGATCAGTTGCGAACCCAGCCGGTTCCTTGACGAGATAGACCCCAGGTACCTTGAACTTGACTTTACCGCAAAGCCGGCGGCCAGCGCGAACCCATTTTTTGATGACGAGCGAGCCGCATGGAGCAGCAAGAGCGATACTTTTTCGAAGCCTAAATCCCCACCCGTTAAAACCACCTCGGTGTTGGCCAAAGCCCATGTGCCAACGCCGGGCTTTGCCCCATCGGATACAACAAATCTGCAGGTTGGTATGGAAGTTGAACATGAGCGATTTGGATTTGGTAAGGTTTTAAGCCTGGAAGGTAACCGCCCGGATGTAAAAGCTACGATCTTCTTTAAGGAAATTGGCCAAAAGCAGCTTTTATTAAAATTTGCAAAACTTAGGGTTGTGTAATGTAACGAAAAAATTACCCAACCATTGGGCATTTTTTTCCCCATTTTTCCCCTCGCTACATTTATTAATTCAGCGATCGCTGTTATTTCGCAATAATTAACATTGGCATTAAGTTTGCCGAAATATTTTATTCTCTTTGATTTGATTAACTATTGATTTATTACCCCTTATGAACGAAAATTTCAAAAAAACCGCCAACAAGAATGTCGGTAAAAACATTCGTACGCTCCGCCATCAGCGTGGCTGGAGCCAGGAAGACGTTGCTAATCGCCTCGGCATATCGATTCCTGCTTTCTCGAAAATAGAAACGGGTGTAACCGACATCAATTTATCGCGACTTGAGCAGATCGCCAACATCTACGAAGTTAACGTGGTAAATCTTTTGTCGCTGGAGGCGGAAGAACCGGAGCCGCAGCATTCAAGCTTAAACATCGCTCAAAAGAAAATTTCAGACCGCGAGGTCGAGATTGCTAATTTGCAACGAAAAGTGATCCTTCTTTACGAGGAACTGAGAAACAGGGTGCCGCATATGGTTTAAACTTTACTTTTCCTGTTCAAAAAACCTGACACTTTTGTACTGTTACCAAGTACCCTGTCCGCCGTTTGCCTTCGGGTAACCGGTTGATAATGGCCTGTGTATGCTATTTCAGGTAAGAAAGTAGAAAATTAAGGGCAATTAAATAGTTTGGAGTATAAATTGCAAAACAGGTTATATAGAAATACTTGTTATGTCAAATTATCTCATCGCTATATCGCGGAATAAAATGGGGCCAAATGAGACCATTCATGACCCGGACAGTAAATTGAAGGTTAAGGCCTTTGACCTGGAACATAGAAAGTTTAAACCCAGCAAGGGCGAGATCAGCTACTTTGTAACTGCGGGCAGCGAAACCTTTGCATTTGAAACGGAGGGTTACAAAAAACACCGGCAGCTTAAGATATTACATATGATAGCCTGGTACTGCATGTACCTGGGTTTGCTGGAGGCGCATATCCATTCTTCGTGGCCGCTTTAGGGCAGTTTGCAGTTAGCGGTTGACAGTTTGCAGTGTGTTGGCGATTTGCAAACAGTAGTAGTAGTGAATGGTAAATTGCAAACGGTAAATCGTAATTCGTATCCCGATAGCTATCGGGACGTAATTCGTAAATCTTCTGTCCTCGTTAAAATCCCGCCCTACCCGGATCATGGAGCATGTCGCTCATTTCGATAATTTTATCATCAATCTCGGATACGCTTTTATTCATCATACGGATGCATTCGTGCTCATCAACAAGGCCTTCTCTTTCGAGGTTCAGCAATCCTTTTAATGTTGCTATCGGGCCACGTATCTGATGTGAGAGATAAGATGAGTATTCGGAAAGCTTTTTGTTTTTTACCTGGAGATCTTTGGTACGCTCGTCGATAATTTCCTCGAGGTGGTGGTTGATCCGGTCGAGGTTGTCTTTTTGCATGGAGACCTCTGCGTTGAGGTTCGTTAGCTTCAGGTTGGTTTTGGCTTTTCGCCGCACATTGCTGATCAGCAATCCTACCGAAAACAACAACAAGACTGCAACAATAGCTACGGCCCAAAATTTCACCCGGTCAAAAGCCTGGCGCTGTTTTAAAATTTCATTTTCTTTTTGGCGCGCCTGCTGTTTTACCTGTTCCAGGATGAGGTTTAGCTGTGTGGAACTATTCTCCTTAAACGCGGTGCTGTCTTTGTGATATATCTCGTACAAATAAGTAACAGCGCTCTTATAATTTTTCCGCTTGATCTCCAACTGGTAATTGGTGTATTTGAAATCCGATTCCAGCTTTTCATCCTTTACCAGGCCGGAGAAGACAAAGCCCTCCTGGATGGTCTTTTCCGCATCGGCAAACCTGTTCTGACCAATATACGATGAAGCCAGCGTGAGATCGACACTGGCCACCGTTTCAAGCAGATCAAGATCGCGGGCCTCCTTATTGGCGGCTTCCAGCAAACTGTCGGCCTTATCAAACTGGTGCAGATAAAAATAGATCACTCCTTTATTGTGGAGGCACAAAACAAGGTTCACCGTATCCTTTATCTGTGAAAACAACTCGTTGCTTTTATTATCGTACGTAAGCGCCTGGTAAAAAAACTTTTTACGGAAATAGACGTCGCCGATATTGAGATAAATAGTGGCTCTTAATTTATTGTCGGACAGCTTTTCTGCAATTGACAGGGCATGCTGAAAATATTCCAGCGCAAGATCGTAATCATTATCACGGTATAAATTACCAATGTTATTGTAAACCTTGCCTTCGCCCCTGAGATCGTTTATCTGCTTAAAATCATCGAGCGCAGTCAGATATGCGTCGATTGCCTTTTTTGATTCGTTTAAATAGTAATTACCAACGCCTATAACCCGGTACGATTCCCCCATCCCGGCTTTATAATCCAATTTTTGAGCCAGGTCCAATGCACGCTGACCGTAAGCCACCGTTTGTTCGGGGTTGGTCATGCGCATGTCGAATCCCTGCTTGTTGATCCTTATAACCTCGCTGGTGTCTGCCTGCCCTGTTGACGGGGATTTTACGGCATGAGCTGAGAAGCTAAGCAACAACAAACAGACACCTAAAAGAAAAGGATTTTTCATTACAGCATTAATACGGTTATTTTTAATTAAGGTTATATCCAAAATCTACTTGCCTATAGGTTAAAAATTATCTGTCATTTAACTTTTTTTATATTTCATTTGGTTTGTAACGAAATTATGCATAGATTTGAAGCAGATAAATTATTGAATAACGAAAGAGTTACTCAATTTAAGAATTTCACGGTTTTAAATGATGTCCTGGCGTTCCAAATGGAATTCCGATACTGGAACTGATCCGTTTCTTAAATTCCGAATAACTTACTGAATTCAAGCACAATACAAAGCAATCAACGGTTTATCGAACAGTTCTTTTTGTTAGGATTTTTCAAAAAAAATTGAAAAAAAACCTCGTCCGACTGTTTTGATATTTTTTACAGTCGTTTGTTTTCTATCAGCGATTTAACGCTGGCAGAAAGACCAGGGGGTTATATTTTCAGCAGCTTTTACGGAAATCCCTGCGAAAGGTTTGATAAACCAGAAACATTTAAGATAAATTTTTAAGAAAAAGCTAAATCTAAATATTCAACATGAAAAAACTACTTCTCTCTTCGGTTATCATTTTAAGTGCAGTGTCCCTTTCAGTATCGGCCCAGTCGAAAACTAATAGCGTTAAAACTACTAGCGTTGCTGACAAGAAAGAAACCAGCAGCGGCGACTTTGCCGACAAGAAAGAAACCAGCAGTGGTGACTTTGCTGACAAAAAAGAAACCAGCAGCGGTGACTTTGCTGACAAGAAAGAAACCAGCAGTGGTGACTTTGCTGACAAGAAGGAAACCAGCAGTGGTGACTTTGCTGACAAAAAAGAAACCAGCAGCGGTGACTTTGCTGACAAGAAAGAAACCAGCAGCGGTGACTTTGCCGACAAAAAAGAAACCAGCAGCGGTGACTTTGCCGACAAAAAAGAAACCAGCAGCGGCGACTTCGCTGACAAGAAAGAAACCAGCAGTGGTGACTTTGCCGACAAAAAAGAAACCAGCAGCGGCGATTTAAACTAATCGTTTATAAACTTATTTTATAAGCCCGTTTCAATTGAGACGGGCTTTTTTATTTAAATCTTTTTTGGAAGCATGGGGCTTGCAGTAGCCGTTTTATCGAAACAAAGCTATATTTGCTGCAAATAAGAGCACATGGAGCATATTAAACAGTTTGTTGAAAATAACAGACAGCGTTTACTTGATGAATTATTCGAGTTGTTGCGTTTCCCATCTGTAAGCGCCGACCCCCGGTACAAAAACGATATTTTAAAGACTGCTGATTTTGTGGCAAAAAAGCTGGGGGATGCAGGCGCTGAAAATGTGGAAGTATGCCATACAGCAGGGAACCCAATCGTTTACGGAGAAAAAATAACCGATCACTCAAAACCAACCGTGTTGGTGTACGGACATTACGATGTTCAGCCTGCTGATCCGCTCGAGCTTTGGAACACCCCGCCGTTCGAACCAACCATACGCGATGGGAAAATCTATGCCCGGGGCGCCTGCGACGACAAAGGCCAGTTTTATATGCATGTAAAGGCTTTTGAACTGATGATGAAAACCGGCCCCCTCCCCTGCAACATCAAATTTATGATTGAAGGAGAAGAAGAAGTGGGATCATCAAATCTCGGCATATTCGTAAAACAAAATAAAGAAAAACTAAAAGCCGACGTGGTGCTGATATCAGACACCTCCATGATCAGCATGGAACACCCCTCACTGGAGACAGGTTTACGTGGCTTGTCGTACCTGGAAGTGGAAGTAACGGGGCCAAACCGTGATCTTCACTCGGGTGTTTACGGGGGCGCGGTAGCCAATCCAATCACCATCCTGGCGAAAATGATCGCTTCGCTGCATGATGAAAATAACCATATTACCATCCCGGGTTTTTATGACGATGTTATTACCCTTACCGAATCGGAACGTAAGGCCATAAATGATGCACCGTATGATGAAGCCGCGTACAAGAAAGACCTTGATGTTGCTGAATTATGGGGTGAAAAAGGTTATACCACCTTTGAACGCACCGGAACACGCCCAACCCTGGAAGTAAACGGGATTTGGGGTGGATATACCGGCGAGGGGGCAAAAACTGTGCTGCCTTCAAAAGCCCATGCAAAGATCTCGATGCGTCTTGTACCTAACCAGCATTCTGATGCCATAACGCAGTTATTTACGGATTATTTTAAAAAGATCGCGCCAAAGTCGGTCAAAATTAAGGTAACACCGCATCACGGCGGCGAGCCGGTGGTTACTCCTACTGACAGCATTGCCTATCGGGCAGCACAAAAAGCGATAACCGAATCATTTGGGAAAGCGCCGATACCCACACGCGGAGGGGGCAGCATCCCGATTGTTGCCTTGTTTGAGGCCGAACTGGGGATTAAAACCGTATTGATGGGTTTTGGGCTGGACAGCGATTCTTTACATTCGCCCAACGAAAAATACGATATTTATAATTATTACAAGGGTATTGAAACGATCCCCCTTTTTCATAAATATTTTGCGGAGCTGTCCGAGTAAAACGAGAGGTTTTGACCCGGAGGTTTAGATATGTCAGGCAGGACTTTTAATCCCGGCTCATAGTGTAAACTTTTCGCATTTGGCCAAAAACGCTTCATCAGCATCGGCGCCGATACCAATAGCATCGTCAATATCCAATTTATAGCCATCATACCTGACGCCGCCTGAACAGGGGTCTTCCAGGTGCCCGAGCATGCAGGTATCCATATCGTAAAATTTGATGTTGGGATTGGCATATACAAAATGAAGCTTGGCGCTAAGCGCTATCCTGCTTTCGAGCATGCCGCCCATCATGCAGGGAATCCCCTTTTGCGCGGCAAGATCATGGATCTGTTTTGCTTCGAAGAGGCCACCGGACTTGGCCAGTTTGATATTAATATAGTCACAGGATCCGTTCTCTATTTGTTTTCGTGCGTCATGATGGTTATAGACACTTTCGTCAGCCATTATTTTTACCGGTGTCAGCTGCATCAATTCCGGGAGTCGATCGTCATACCATGTTCTCATGGGTTGTTCGCAAAATTCGATGTTATATTCACCGAGAGCTTGCAAAGCAAATACAGCATCGTCAAAACTCCATCCCTGGTTGGCGTCGACCCGGATCTTAAGGTCGCCACCAACGGCCTCCCTAATCCGTTTAATTCGCTCAACATCCTCAACGGCATCTTTCCCTAACTTCACTTTTAAGATTCTCGCCCCCGAACGCTTAAATTCAGATGCCTGTTCTGCCATTAATGCGGGCGTGCCGATGCCGATGGTTATGTCAGATTCGACGATCCGCTTTTCGCCGCCAAGGAACCGGTACAGCGGCAATCCGGCATATTTGGCGGCAATATCATACAGTGCCATGTCGAATGCGCTTTTGATAGTAGTGTTGCCGGCGGTAAAATTATTTAATTGCTGCAGGCGGGCAGGAATATTAAGTGCATCATGGCCAATCCAAAGTTTTGCAAATTCCCGTGCCATTACCAGGCAGGTGTCCTGTGTTTCGCCGACAATCATTGGAAAGGCCGAGCACTCCCCTACTCCATAGATACCGGAATTTGTGTATACTCTTATAAAGACATTTTGTGCATGGTCCATCGTGCCGGTAGCAATGGTAAAGGGGACCATCGGTATGCTGAATCTGTATACTTCAATTTTACCTATAAGAAGTGGAGTTGACATAGCGCGAAAATAAGCAATTATTGCTTTTGGAGGATCGCGCATTTTAAAACCGGCAGAATACGGAAGTGCGGAGAACCTGCGGGCGCCCGGTCAAAGATCATTTATGTGCGACGCCGCAAAATCAATTTGGAGTTTCACACAATTACGCTATCTTTGTGTTACTTCATTACAAAGGTCAACTTTAGCCTCTGTTTCCCAATCGATCCCGGGAATATAGTCTGCGCTAATTTTAAAAATTCATTAAAAAATTAATTACACAGCATAAATAACTATGCCCGAACAATTTGATTATAATTCAACCAGGAATAAGCTTATCCTGAGTGAGTACGGCCGGAACGTACAAAATATGGTGAAATACATCACCACGCTGCCTACAAAAGAGGAGCGCAACCGTTATGCCCAGGTAGTGATTGACCTGATGGGATTTTTAAATCCCCATTTGCGCGACGTGGCCGACTTTAAACATAAACTGTGGGACCACCTGCACATCATCTCGGATTTCAAAATTGATGTAGACGCGCCTTATCCCAAGCCTTCGCCGGATGCTATACACCCCAAGCCGGAAACGCTGAGGTACCCGCATCAGCGTATACGCTATAAGCATTATGGCAAAACGATAGAGTTGATGATAGAAAAGGCAAAAAGCATTGATGAACCGGAGCGCAAACGCCACATGGTGCAAGCCATTGCCAATTTTATGAAAATGGCCTATGTGCAATGGAACAAGGATTCGGTTGCCGACGAAGTGATTTTATCCGATCTGTATAACTTATCCGGCGGGCAATTAAAGTTGGAGGAAAACATCAATCTTAACAAAGTTGAATACCGCACTGTTCCACATACCAGCAGCAATAATAACCAAAACCGCGCCCGGAACAACAACAATAACAACCCGCGCAATAACAATAACAATAATAATAACCAAAACCGCAACCGGAACAACAACAACAACAATAATAATAACAACCAAAACCGTAACCGCAACAACGGCGGGGCGAAGAAGTATTGATTGAATTGTAGTTTATGGCTGATGGTTGATGGTTCAAAGCCTTCCATCCATTTTACCGTAGCTATAGGTTATGAACCATTGACCAAAAATGAACAACGCATTTGAAATAATTGGCGGCACTCCCCTGCGCGGCGAAATTGTGCCACAGGGCGCCAAAAACGAAGCTTTACAGGTACTTTCGGCCGTTTTACTTACGGAGGAAAAGGTAACCATCAGCAATATTCCGGATATAAAGGATGTAAACAAGCTTATTGAATTGCTCGGGGACCTGGGCGTGACCATCGAAAAGCTTAACGAACACACCTATAGCTTCGAAGCGAAAACCATTAACCTTGACTTTTTTAAATCAGATGCCTTTAAAGAAAAAGGCAGCGGGTTGAGGGGTTCGATCATGATCGTTGGCCCGCTCCTGGCACGTTTCGGCAAAGCATCGATACCAAAGCCCGGCGGCGACAAGATCGGCCGGCGGCGGCTTGACACCCATTTTTTGGGCTTTGAAAAGCTGGGTGCAC
>Ga0302306_10001538_pt1 | contig 12478 bp, 11 predicted proteins | sample III_Palsa_E3_1_FD_198761 | JGI IMG/M metagenome (GOLD analysis project Ga0302306, IMG submission 198761) | Peat permafrost microbial communities from Stordalen Mire near Abisko, Sweden - III_Palsa_E3_1 | ecosystem: Environmental > Terrestrial > Soil > Palsa > Peat permafrost | place: Sweden...
ATGGTATCGAAACCCCTTATTGAACTTACCGGGCAGTATTATTCGGAAAAATTGCTGCCGTAATACTGGTTGGCGGGAGCAGCATTACGGGCATACACGTTAAGTGGCGCCTGGGCAATATCCTTTTTTTATTCAAAATAAAAACACCTACAATCCCGACAGCATAAACATGCAGGCCGTAAAATTGAAGAAAAAGTGCATGAACATGCCGTACCAAAGCGTGTTTTCCTTAAGCCTGACATAGCCCAGCAATAAGGCGAAGGGGATAAGCCAAAAAAGCGATATGAAACTCATATGAATTATGGCAAACAAAAATGACGTTATAAATAATGCCTGTTGCGCATCGGCTACTTTTAGGAGGTTTTGCAGCAAATATCCCCTGAACCCGAGTTCTTCGAAAATACCAGGCGTAACAGCCACAAAAAACACCAGGATAACTTCGCCTAAAAAATTCCCTTTTAAGCCGGTAAGGTTCTCCTGTTGCCTGGAGTAGAAGGTTACATTTAGCCACCCAACCGCATATTGAACAAAAACAGATCCGACTATTGCGATAACACAATAAGCGCAAAGCTTTTGGAATGAAAATTCCGGCCAGGCCAGCAGCCTTTTATTCCCGGCCCAGTGGTATGCAAAAAAGCTTATTGAAACAATGGCAAGAGCTCCGGCAAAAAATAACGACCAGCCAAGCGTTTGAAATTGGTCGATAAAGTTAGCTAACGCACATAGCACAATTATGACCGCGTAAAACAGGCCTGATTGTTTGGTGCGCACCCATTTATTTTCAATAATGGCGTCGTCACCGTTTGACTGCTTACTACCACAGGAATTGCAAAATCTGCTCGTTAAGGAAATCGGATTACCACATTAAATACAGGGTCTTTTGTCCGAAAGTTGATCATTTAAGGGTTGCAAGGATCAGAATGTCTTATTGTGTTTCTTGATTTTTTCTATTTCTATTGCGGACTTAATACCCATAATAAGGAAACCAATAACTAAAGCCATTATCAAAAAACTATATAGGTTTAGATCCGGATTCTGAAATAAATTCAATACCTGAACAATAACAAATAAGCACAGGCCAGAGATAAAGCACGCCAATGTGTGCTTTTTACTGTATTCGCCAAGCAATAAAAAAACAACACCTAATATTAAATAGGGAATCACTTTTCCCAAAACCTCGGGATCGTCCTTCAATTTAAAAAACGCAATAATTCCACCCAGGATAAAAAGTCCCGACAAATAGTACAATGTTCTCCCAGCTTTATTCAGGCTTTTGGTGACCCGCTGAGTTAATTCCACCGTAGCCACGTCAACCCGGTTCTTTTTGGAAATAAACTTAGCCTGTTCGGCCGCTGTGCCTTTCGTCGGATAACCACAATTAGCACAGTAAACGTCATCGGTCCCTATTTCAGTAAAACAGGCATCACAGCGCAATATGGTTTCAGTCGAAGGCGCGATCTTATTCTCCATTGTTTATTAATAAGGTTTGCAATGCTCTAATGTAGTAATTAAATGAATTAAGTAAGTTTATATTTTATAAATCAAATGGCCCTCAGCGAGCAGGTTATTAGTGCTATCCAACAAAAACTTTCGCTTAGCATAAAAAACACGATTGCGGTGAACGGCGGAAGCATAAACGACGCGTGGTGTATTTCAGCCGGTGCAGGCAAATACTTTGTGAAGATAAATAACTCAAACCGATTTCCAGGGATGTTCCAGGCCGAAGCCAACGGCCTAAGATTGATCAATGTAACCGGCGCGATTGCCGTTCCTGACGTTATATTGGAAGAGACCGCAGGCGAACACAGTTTTTTAGTTTTGGACTGGATCGACGCCAGGCGGCCAACCACAAAGGCTTTTGAAGTATTGGCGCAATCACTGGCCCAAATGCATAAAAACACGGCCGGATATTTTGGTTTGGATCACGACAATTATATGGGATCACTCCGTCAAAGCAATAAAATGCACCCGCGCTGGTCGGATTTTTTTATTGAAGAACGCTTACATCCGATGGTGCACATGGCCGCTGATAAAAAGCTGTTGACCAGCAACGATGCCGCGTCATTCGATCGGCTTTACAAAAATCTGGCGGGCTTGTTTACTGAAGAGGATCCGTCTCTCATTCATGGCGATCTTTGGGGCGGGAACTACCTGGTTGATACAGAGGAAAATCCTTATTTGATCGATCCCGCCGTTAGTTATGGGAACCGGGAATTCGATATCGCCATGACAACCTTGTTCGGCGGGTTTTCGGATGACTTTTACAGGGCCTACAAAGAAGCTTTCCCGTTGGCTAAGGGATGGGAGGGAAGAGTTGACCTTTGGAACCTATACCCGCTTTTGGTGCACTTGAATTTATTCGGATGGGGATATTTGGGACAGGTGAAGGATTGTTTGCGGCGGTATTTGTAGCCTTGTGATCTTTATTCAGGCAAGAAGAATTACGGGTGTTCGGCCGGTGCTTTGGCTGTAGAGACGCAACATCTTGCGTCTCTGTACGATATCCAAGGTTGTAGAGACACCCCGATAGATCCGGGCCTCCCGGTCCGGAATTTCAGTCGGTAGGAGAAAGTTTGTTGTTTTAGAAAATGGCACTGTAGAGACGCCCCGATCTATCGGGGCGTCTCTACAGTGCCGCCTCCACAAAAACCGGCGTCTCCGTAACATCCACCGTCAATTTGCCATTGACTGTGTTTACGGTGCTTTCATCCATCGTATCCGCCCCGATCTTTAAATGGTAAATATTTGCCTTTGCCTTGCCGATATTCAAAGTGTATTTGCCGGTCCGGCCCGTTTCATCAGGTATCGTCAACACGTACATTGTTTTCTTTCCCAGTTTGTATTGATCCACCAGCGGATCGGCGACTATGGTTTTAACGTAATCGTAATCGCCCATTAGCTTGCTGGTTTGCAAAATATAATCAGCCGCCGGCCTGCGTTTAAGGCCCTCGTTAAGCCCCGACGTTGCAAATTGAGTAGTACCCCCGGCATGATCGTCAAACAACTGGTAGAAGAACAGACGCTTTATGCCATAGCGGATATAAAATAGCGAACTGCGAAGGGTCCAGTCGGCCTGTTGCTCCAGGACGGTTTTTTTGCCGATGGCATCGGCACGCTGGTAGCTTGCCGGGTTAATGTCGTACCCGTTTTCTGTTAACCAGACTTCGGGATGCTGGGGCAGGCTGTTGGCCAGGTTAACAAATGAATTGGCAATTGTGCCGGCATTGCAAAGTTCCGGCGCTACGCCTGTAGTGGGATGTTTGTGTGTACGCACATCGCCATTGTTTGAATAGAGGTGGTAGTTGATCACGTCGAAACAAAGGTTCACACTGCCGTCTTTTTTATAGCCCCTGTTCTTTTTGCACCATTCGATAATGCCCTGCAGGTATTTTACGTCGGCAGAGGCCAGTCCGCCAAGAACAACCTGCATGCTGGGATCGGCGGTTTTGACACCAGCGTTTGCACCGAGTTTTCCCATATTGCCATCGTAAAAAGCCGACAGGTTGGCCGCATATTCTTCGGGGCTTTGCTTTACCTCATCAGGTCCCCACCAGCGGTCGGGCTCATTCCCGCATTCCATATATTTTACCAGGCCCATACCTATCCTGGCTTCATTAGGAATATCACCAGGCCAGCGTTTCATCCCATTTACCTTAACCAGTGCCGGGTTTATCTTTTGATTGTAGCCGTACCTCGCCGCGATCTGGAAAGCTGTCCGCGCCTCGTCCGCGTACGAAGCCGGATCCGAGGTGCTTTGTCCGTAAACAACTGCAACGTCCTGGTTATCACGCTGACTTGCCGGGAAGGTACTGAACAACCATTCGGGGCTATTTTTCAAATCGACCAACACCAAAATGCCGTCTTGCTTACACCGTTGGTAAATGATATCATAATCCCAGCCGCCGCTCAACGAGGGGTTAAAGGCATAACCGCCTTTGGTGGTTTCGATCCGGTTCCAGTTCAGGTAATGCCTTACCGCGCTGAAGGTTTTGATGAGGGCATACTTGTCTTCATAAATATGATTGCGGTCGTGCGGGCTGCCCGGGTTTTCCAAAAAATTCCATTCGTAACTGTTGATGCCGAACATGTTCTTTAAGGGAGTGGGCGCGCCCGGCCGGATATAATTCAGCTGCGGTTCATTTATCGGGTCAATTTTTGTAGTATCCGGCGCTAAGGCTGCTGCCGTAATATTTTTTACAGCGATGCTATCGGCGTCGGAGTTATCATTGCTGCAATTGCAAAGAAATACAACTGCTGCGATGACTAAAACAAGTTTATTGCGAAAAATCATGGGGTATAAATATGGCCTTTATACGAAAAGACCGGCGCATTGTTGGCTGCGGAGGACATTTAAATGATCGCCCGTTGCCTGGTAAAATCTAGTTTTCAAGTCAACTCCCTTTAATTGTAAGTAAGAAACGTTAGTCGCAGCTTCTTTCGGACTTTCGGACTTTACTGACTTTCGGACTAATCACTAACTCACCCCTTCAAACTGCAGCGAACTCAAATAGCGGTAAAGCCCCTGATCAATGTTAATGAGCTCATCATGGCTGCCCGACTCAATGATCTTTCCTTTTTCCAGCACGATGATCTTATCCGCTTCGCGAATGGTTGAAAGCCGGTGGGCAATGATAATCGAGGTGCGGTTTTTCATCAGCACTTCCAGGGCTTCCTGCACCAGGCGTTCGGATTCCGAGTCGAGCGAAGAAGTGGCTTCGTCAAGAATAAGGATAGCCGGATTTTTTAGTAACGCCCGGGCAATGGCGATACGCTGCCGCTGACCGCCGGAAAGTTTAACCCCGCGTTCACCCACGATGGTATCGTATCCTTCAGGGAATGAAAGGATAAATTCGCTCGCATTTGCCCTTTCGGCGGCCTGTACAATTTCCTCGCGGGAAGCGCCCAGCTTGCCATAGGCGATATTCTCCAATATCGATCCGCCAAAAAGCATCACATCCTGTGGTACAATAGCTACCTGGTTACGGATATCGGTTAGGGCATAATGGCTTGCCGGCTTGCCGTCGAATAATATTTCTCCGCTTTGCGGGTGATAAAATTGTAGTATCAGCGCCGCCATGGTCGATTTCCCTGAGCCGCTTGGCCCAACAATGGCAACCTTTTGCCCTGTTTCTGCCTCAAATGAAATTTTGTTCAAAACTGTTATCTCGGGACGGGACGGATAGGCAAACTCAACGTCTGAAAATTCGAGCCGGCCGGCAATCTTTTCCCTGATATCGTTTTCCTTTTCGCTGATCGACACTTCCTCCCCGGTTTCATCGAGGATTTCGAGCACACGCTCACTCGCGCCTACCGCCTTTTGAACGTTGGCGTACAGGTCGGGGAAGCTGCCCATCGCGCTGCCCACATAAACAGCATACAGGGCAAATTTCAATAGCTGACCGATATGTAACTCATGGTGACTCACCAGTACGCAACCATATCCCACCAGGCCCACTACGGCACCGAACATGCAGAATACAATAAATGCCACGAAAATACCACGATATTTTGCGCCTTTGATGGCAATATCCGCTACCTGGCGGATGTTCTTGCCATACCTGCCTGCCTCAAAGGCCTCGTTCACAAACGCTTTTACAATGGCGATGCCCTGTAGTGTTTCTTCTATAATGGTATTTGATTCTGCCAGTTTATCCTGTGCCTCCCGGGATATTTTACGTATAAATCGGCCGAAAACAATGGCGACAACAATCAAAGGCGGCACCATAATAAGCAGGGCCAGGGCAAGCTTTACGGAGATAGTCGCCATAATCACAACTCCGCCAACGAGAAGAAGCGACTGCCTGATCATTTCAGCGATCGTCGTAGATAAAGTATCTTGTATTTGCGAGAGGTCGGCAGAAATACGACTATTTAGCTCGCCAACACGCCTGTTCGAAAAGAAATTCATCGGCAGGGTGATGAGCTTAAAATAGGTATCACGCCGGAGATCGGCCAGCGACCTTTCAGCCACATTTACAAACCACAAAACCCTGAAAAAGGAAACAAATGCCTGTAAAAACAGGATAGTAAAAGCAAGCAGCAAAATTCCGGATATAGAGGCCGGCAGAAACCCGGTTTTATGATTCCCCTGTGCGGTATCGATTAGTGCGCCAATCAGCGACGGAAATGCCAGGCCCACCGCGCTGGATATAATCAAGAATACCAGGGCGCCAAAAAACTTCCACCGGTAGGGTTTAATATAGCCGAGTAGTTTGGATACCTTTTTCAGGCTTTCCCGGTTTAATTTCGCCTTTGGTAAATCTGCATCCGGCGCATTGCCGCTGTTAAGTCGTTTTCTTGCCATATATCTTATTCTCTAATAGAGAAGACGATTGGGGAGGTAATAAATTTTAAAGGACGGGGGAATATTAATGCTTGTATTTTTCGTCGTAGAGACGCGAAGTAGAGACGCGAAGTATCGCGTCTCTACATTCCTCAACCCTCCCTGAAATCAATGATCACACTATCCCCGATATTCAATCCCAGCAAACCGCTGGCGTTACCTTTGTTGATGGCAATTTCAAGATGGTCGCTTATTCCGAACAAGCATAGTTTTTCGCCCTCGGGTACTTCGTTGTAATGCCAGCTAAGGTTGCTGATCGTTTCGTTGCGTTTAAACGAAAGCATAAACCGCCGGCCCTGCTGTATATTCGTAAAAAAATCCTTGGTGATGTTGGTGATCACGTTCTGAAAGGAATCGATGTAGATAACCACGCCTTTGATCAGGTTTTTTTCGATCACCGGCTGCAGGTTCATTTTCTTTTCGATCCCGGCTACCGGCAAGCCAATACCTGACAGTTTGCCCCCTCCTGCTAAGTGACATGCCGCTTTAACAAATATATCGGCCAGCGGAAAATGCAGGAATTTAAGGTCCTGCATGATATTCAGCTCCACAATTTCCTCGGGATCCTTGTCAAACATCAGCGAAAATATCCCGTTATCGGCGCCAACAAAATAATGGTTCCGGTATTTGATGGCCAGGTACCGGGTGTCCTCGTTATAAACGGTGTCTATGCCAATTAAATGGACGGTATTGTCAGGAAAATAATGAAAACTGTTCTTTAAAATGAAACCAGCCTGCTGTATGTTATAAGCCGCAACACTGTTGGTAATATCAACAATATTTACTGCCGGCAATAATTTGAGGATACTACCTTTAAGGGCAGCCTGATAAATATCCTTATCGCCCAGGTCGGTAGTTAAAGTTATTATTGCCATCAATTTTTCAAATATTTATCACTAATCTTGTGCAAGCGTTTTTTAGAATGTGAGACGTGAGATACGATGTGAGATTACATAGTCTCAAATCTCCTATCTCACATCTAATATCTTTCTTAACAGGCTACAAATATTCAATTTTTAATTCATAAAAATCGGCTACTAAAAATCAATTTGTATTGAACGAACTAAAACTGTCAATTGAACAAATCAACCCAGCGGTATTGTGGGGGCCTAATAATGACCACTTTGAAATTATCAAAAAGCAATATCCGAAGCTAAAAATTGTGGCCAGGGGGAACGAGGTGAAGGTACTGGGGGACGACCACGAACTAAATATTTTCCAGGATAAATTTTCGCACCTGCTGCAGCATGTGGAGAAGTACGAGAATCTGAACATAACCGATATAGAGCGTATTTTAGGGGCGAAGGCCAGCAACATTCCCTTGCCCGACGTATCAGCTGATAAATTTGCCAGCGGCGAAGTGATCGTGTTCGGACCAAATGGCATCATGGTGAGGGCCCGAACAGCCAATCAGCGTCGAATGGTCGAGGGCATTGGCCTAAGCGATATTTTGTTTGCAATAGGGCCTGCGGGCACTGGTAAAACTTACACGGCAGTTGCCCTGGCGGTAAGGGCGCTCAAGAACAAAGACATTAAACGGATCATCCTCACCAGGCCTGCGGTTGAAGCAGGGGAGAACCTCGGCTTTTTACCCGGCGACCTTAAGGAAAAGATCGATCCATACCTGCGTCCGCTTTACGACGCGCTGGACGATATGATACCCGCCGAAAAATTAAAGGCTTATTTGGAGAACCGCACCATCGAGATCGCTCCGCTTGCCTTCATGCGCGGGCGTACGCTTGATAACTGCTTTGTGATACTCGACGAGGCACAAAATGCGACGGATATGCAGCTCAAGATGTTCCTGACACGGATGGGGCCATCGGCCAAATTTATTGTTACCGGCGACGTAACGCAGATAGATTTACCCCGTAAACAGCAATCAGGCTTACACACGGCTTTACGCATACTTACCGATATAAAAGGGATAGATATCGTTTACCTCAGCGGAGAGGACGTAGTAAGGCATAAATTGGTAAGAAAGATATTGGCGGCCTACGGCGACATACAATAATAGTTTTTTTGGTTCATGGCTCATAGTTCATGGTTCATAGCCGAAGCTTGGTTTTAACTAGAAGATTTGATTTATATATTGTAAACAATTTAGGATAAAAAGTAGTAATGGCTTTTAAGTTTGAAGATTTGCTGGTATGGCAAAAAGCTTTGGATTTATGTGAACAGATTAATAGTTTAACCAAGACGTTTCCTAAGGATGAGGTATTTATACTCACTTCACAAATAAAGCGTGCGGCTGACTCAGTGGTGCTGAACGTAGCAGAGGGTTCCACCGGCCAAACCAAGGCGGTATTTAAAGTGTTTTTGAGCTACTCCCTTCGTTCTGCCATTGAAGTAGTGAGTTGTTTATTTATCGCAAAAAAAAGAAAATATATTAAGGAGGATGAATTCAACGTCCTCTATAAAGATTACGAAACATTGGTTAAAATGATAACTGCCTTGAAAAACTCCTTTTAAAGCAAAGAAATTTTTCCGGCTATGAACTATGAACCATGAACCATGAACTAAATACAACAGCTCTCAAAGAAACTCATTTTAATTTTCCAGGACAGACTGCGTTTTACAAGGGGAAGGTCCGGGACGTTTATACCATTGATAGGAAATACCTCGTGATGGTCGTTTCGGATCGGATATCAGCATTTGATGTAGTTCTGCCGGAGCCAATTCCATACAAGGGCCAGGTTTTAAATCAGATCGCAGCGAAGTTCCTGCAGGCTACCTCCGATATTGTCCCAAACTGGGTAATCAGCGTACCTGACCCCAGCGTAACCATCGGACGGATTTGCGAACCATTTAAGGTTGAAATGGTGATACGCGGTTACCTCGCCGGTCATGCCTGGCGGGAATACAGTTCAGGAAAGCGGCAGGTTTGCGGAGTAAGCCTGCCGGATGGGCTTATCGAAAATGATAAGCTGCCGGAACCCATTATCACGCCCACCACCAAAGCTTCAGTGGGGCATGATGAAGATATCTCAAGGGAACAGATACTGGAACGCGGGATAGTTTCGGAGGCCGATTATACGCAGTTAGAGGCTTATACCCGGGCTCTATTTGAGAGGGGTACCCAAATAGCGTCCAAACAGGGATTGATCCTTGTGGATACCAAATATGAATTCGGGAAGGCTGATGGGACCATCTATCTGATCGATGAGATCCATACCCCGGATTCGTCCAGGTATTTTTACAGCGAAGGTTATGCGGAGCGTCAGGAAGCCGGTGAACCCCAAAAGCAGCTCTCGAAGGAATTTGTACGAAGATGGCTGATCGAAAATGGGTTCCAGGGCAAGGAAGGGCAGAATGTGCCCGTTATGACGAAAGAAAAAGTGGATTCCATTTCGGAACGATACATCGAGTTGTACGAGCAGATCACGGGAGAAAAATTTGTAAAACCCGGGAATGAAAATGTGCCCGGCAGGGTAGAAGCCGCGGTAAATAATGCACTAACAAACTTGTAATTTTTATAGTACACAAAATAATTATATCTTAGCTTTTTAATTAGTCCAAAAAATGAAATTTACGGTTGATAAACACGAAAAGTATATTCTGTTAAAACTAAACGAAGGGAAATTGAATTCACTGATTTCGCCTCAGCTTAAGTCTGAGCTTATTCTGATGAATACCGAGGGGCAAAGGAATATAATTTTTGATCTTTCTCAGGTAAAATTTGCGGATTCATCCGGTTTAAGCAGCTTGCTCGTCGGGCACCGCTTATGCAAGAACGCAACCGGTACTTTTATTTTAACTGGCCTGAATGATGCGGTGGCACGCCTGATCACCATTTCACAACTCGACAATGTTCTTACCATCGTTCCTACCCCGGAAGAGGCTATTGACCTTATTTTCATGGAAGAGATTGAAAAAGAGTTAAAAAAAGAAGCAAAATAAGCACCATGATTGTTTACCGGCAATGAAGTTTGAGGTAACAATACTCGGAAGCAGTTCAGCAACCCCAATTTTTAATAGAAATCCTTCCTCCCAGGCACTTAATATTAACGAAAGGCTATACCTGATTGATTGCGGCGAAGGCACGCAGCAGCAAATGCTACGCTATGATATAAAGGCCGGCCGTATCGATCATATTTTTATCAGCCACCTGCATGGCGACCATTACCTCGGCCTGGTGGGTTTGCTCTCCTCGATGCACTTGAACGGCCGTATAAAACCCCTCCATCTTTTCTGTCCGCCACGCCTAAAGGAGATCATCGATCTTGAGCTGGAATGTTCCGAAACAATACTTCAGTTTCCTATCCATTACCTATTTACCAGTAACGGAAAGGCAGCCGTTATCCTCGAAAACCAGGACGTTACGGTTGAAAGTATTCCGCTTGATCACGGTATCCCCTGCACCGGCTTTTTGTTCAGGGAAAAGAAAAGGCTCCGTAAGCTGATCAAAGAAAAATTGACGGGGCTGGATATCCCAACAGAGTATTATTCATTGATAAAAAGAGGCTCGGATTTTACCTTGCCTGATGGGAGGGTCATAAAAAATGAAGATCTGACGATCGATTCCAGCGAACCCAAAACTTACGCCTATTGTTCCGACACGCAGTTCAACCCCGATTATTTTAACCAGATCCGCCACGCCACCCTGCTTTACCACGAATCCACTTTTTTACACAACATGCTCGACCGGGCAATAGAAACCCGCCACACCACTGCCTTACAAGCCGGGGAAGTAGCGCTCCAAACCAACGCTGAAAAACTACTGATAGGCCATTTCTCAGCCCGCTATAAAACACTCACTGAGTTACTCGAAGAAGCGCAAAGCGTGTTCCCGAAAACGGAGCTCGCCATTGAGGGACGAACCTTTCAAATCGGCGATCAGTAGCGCCTATTCCGAATGTTCTCTAAACCTAAAGTAATGCCGTCCGCCAGGTAGCGGATCGGCTGCCCACGGGACATTCACGCCATGCATTTACCCCAATGCCCGTTACAGCACCATACAAATGAAGGTTTGTCAGGACAGTGGACGCGCGCCTGGATTGGGCTTTTACACTACGTTTTGGAATGGTGAGCCAAAAGAACCAAATTTGGCCTATCGTGTGTTTTTTTGTAGAAAAAACTGCAAAATCGCATTCGGAGCAAAAAAGACAATGTGCTAAATTATTGATTATTAGCTATATATAACTATCTTTTGGTGAAAAAAGGATCGATACTTACTGTGTATTTATTGTGAACTGTTATGATTTTATTGTGTATTTATTGTGATTTGATTATGATCTGCTTGTGAATTCCCCGATTTTATTGTGAAAATTCACAATCTTTTTCAAAAATTCAACCTTTATCGATACTCATGAGGGCTAACGCCGTTTTATTGTGATTATTCACATTGAGTGATTTTTGGCGCATGTTCTATTTTTTTACTGGCTGTTGCCAACACCCAAGCCCGCGGTTGCCTTGTCGAATAAGTTTCCGGTTAATCGGTTACTGATGATAACATAGCGCGAATATAGTTATTGTCAAAGAACGGTGTTGAAAACGGATCACCCGTTTTCTGATTAATTCCTGAGGCCTTCGATCCGAGAACCTTTCGGCCCCGTCGGAACTTCAAAGTCTCTGACGATCGCTCGTGAAATGAGGCAAGGAGGTGATACCCAGGTACGATGGGGAACAGGATTGGGATGTCACCTACCTTTGCAATGTATTACTCAAACTTTAAATTTTGCGATCGTCAACAAATATGTATTGTTTTTATGGCGGAAACAAACCTGGATTTACTAAGTATACACCTAATGTATACTTAGCTGACACTATGTGTATACTCCCTATAATTTAATATCCTGTGGGCCATTGAGATACCCGATTTTAGCGGTTAAAAGTGAGCTATGCGATTCAGAGGGTTGATGGTTGAAGTTTCGCGGGCGGGAGGAGGAATGAATTTATTACAGTTGCCTCCAGTGCAGCATGGCGGGCTATATGTACCTACGCAAGAGCAGCGGCCGTGCAGGCCTTTGCCCGACATTCGCAAGTAATCATACCCGGTTTGCTCTTTCCTGTCAATTTATCCTGGCATTATGAAAACTGAACCACAACAAGATGTAGCTTTACAAGCAAGGTTTTTAACTAAATTTACGCCACCAATTATACAACATGAACAAAGTAGTTCAAGGCGCCGACGAG
>Ga0302306_10001551_pt1 | contig 12417 bp, 16 predicted proteins | sample III_Palsa_E3_1_FD_198761 | JGI IMG/M metagenome (GOLD analysis project Ga0302306, IMG submission 198761) | Peat permafrost microbial communities from Stordalen Mire near Abisko, Sweden - III_Palsa_E3_1 | ecosystem: Environmental > Terrestrial > Soil > Palsa > Peat permafrost | place: Sweden...
CGACGGTGACGACGATCAGCCCGCCGGCGATCGAGGGGCGGTTGCGATTTTGACGATTGGCCATGTGGCTCCCTGCCCTATGGTACGCAGGGGCGAGTGAAAAGTTACCGTGAATTTCGAACGATACTAGAGCTGCGCCGCGCGAAGCATCGCCGCTTTGGAATCACGGGCGAAGCGTCTCTGGAGCGATCTGGTGAACGGATAGGCGAGACGCGCAAGGGCGGTGGGCCGAGACAGGGCGTAGATGTCGTACCAAACGGATTGGTCGGCGGAATCGAATTCTACGGTGAAGCGCTCTTCGCCCACTTCGGCGTGACCCGGCAACGTTCCGTAGGCGAATCCGTGTTTCTCCGTGGGACCGGGCTCGTTGATCACGTAGACGATCCGGGAAGCATTCAGCGACCAGAATCCAAGATGGGATATGAGCACAGCCACGGTGCTGCCGGGTTCGATTCGGGCTTCGGGCCAGCACAAGTCGAGCCAGGGCATATCGAACATTTTCCACTGACTGATGGCGCGCCTGGCGCGGTCGAACGTTTTCAACCCTTCGCCCAGCCTGATTCGATTGTGATCCAAGGTATAGCTGCTCGGGGCCGGTTGCTGTGACATGCCGACTTCCGGATACGAGAATTCCTTCGATTGCTGACGCGCGATGAATTTATCGATCGAATCGCGGCTGGGTTTGGAGAGACAAAACATGTAGTGCCCTCAGTATCGCAGGAATTGCGTTGAATGGGATTCATGGAGGTTCGAGGCGAGTCGCGAGTATGATTGCGTTCGTGGGCACTCGATTCCGTTTTAACAAGAAGGCGCGCAAGCGGATGCGGAAGACTGCCGAGAGGGCGTTGATTCTGGCGGGCAAATTCGAAAAATCGGTGGAGAAGGCGATTTTGGCGCCGGGCTTACGAGAGCGATCGGAACTAATGTTGAGTCTCGCAAGACTTCGCAAAAAAAAGAAGTCCAAGCGCCCCAAGCCACGCTCGAGGCGAAATTGACAGGCGGGCGCGGGTCGGATATTCTCAATGATTCGAAATAGACCACGAAGGAGTATTGAATGGCACAGGGTACGGCGGTAAAGCACAAGAAGAAGACGAAATCGGTATTGAAGAATATCCGGCAGACGGAGCGGCGGGCGGCGGTGAACCGGATGAACCGCACGCACGTGCGTTCGTCGATGCGGAAGATGCGCGCGGCCTTGACGTCTGGTGACGCGGCGGCGGCGGAAAAGCTGGCTTCGGCGACGTTTTCGGATCTGGACAAGGCGATTCGCAAGCGGACGCTGACGGAGAATACGGCGAACCGGTACAAGTCGCGTTTGACTTTGGCTTTGAATGCGCTGAAGGCGAAGAAGAAGGCGTAAAAGCGGTTTGGATTTTTGGGTTTGAGAGGCGTCCCGATTTTCGGGGCGCCTTTTTTTTTGCGTCGGGGCGAGGTGGGTCGCGGGTGGGACCGCGTGTCGCACCTCCGGTGCTCGGGCGATTCTGCTTTGGTTTTCCCGGCCCTTACGGACCGGGCTAACCTATGCCGCGCCTCCGGTGCTGAAGCGGTTGGCACGATTTGGCTCACCTTAAAGTTGGAAGCCACGTAATGCTCGAGGGCGGTGTTGCGGGCAACGCCGTGGATCGCAGACGAATTGCGTTTGTGGGCAGCGCGATTTGCCCACCTAAAGGTGGCCGCTACAGACGCAAATACTTTGAGGCGAATGGGTAGGCACTTTGCTGGATGTAGAAAGACAGAACCAGCGCGAGGCGGTGTTGCGGGCTAGCGAGGTTAGCGCGTGGAGGCGCTGGTGGCGGTGGAGGTGAGGCGGGCGATTAGGAATTCCATGGTGGCGCGTTTGTCGGGGTTGCTCGATTTCAGCTGGCTGTCGGTTTCGGCTAAGGCTACGAGGCCGGCGCGGAGATTTTCTTTGGACATGCGATGGGCGTTGCGGATGGCGGCTTCGGCGGAGTCGGGGCGCATGCCCAAGGGGCGGGCGGCTTGGAAACCACGCATGGTGGCGGGGAGGTCGCGGGCTTCGATGAGTTTGCGGTACATCCAGGAAAGGACGCCGACGAGGGCGACGGGTTCTTCGCCTTCGCGGAGAAGATTGTCGAGAAACTGGAGGGCGTGGTCGCGGCGGCGGGTGGCAATCATGTCGGCCAATTCCCAGACCGTGTTTTTGCGGGCGTTGGGGACGAGTTCCTTGACGGCGGCGGTGGTGATTTTTCCGCGGCCCTGGACGTAGAGCGAGAGTTTCTGGAGCTCCATGCGCATCAGGGCGGGTTCGCGATTGGTGATGTCGGCGAGGAGCGCGGCGGCGGCGGGTTCGATTTCGGCGCCAAGTTCTCTGGCCATCTGCGCGGCGAATTGCGGGGCCTGGTCGCCGATGGATAATTCGACGATGAGGGCTTTTTCGTTGAGGATTTTGTAGAGGCGCTGGCGCTTGTCGAGTTTGGGAACTTCGAACAGCAAAACGGTGAAAGGCGCCGGTTTATCGAGATAGGCGGAGAAGGCTTGCAGCGTTTCTTTGCGGGGGTCGTCGGCGTCGTCGGATTCATCAGCGTCGGCGGCATCGTCATCGTCGCGTTTTTTGACTTCGATGGTTTCGGCGCCGTCGATGATGACGACTTGCAATTGGGCCAGCATCGGCAGAGTTTCGGCGCGCTGAAAAAGTTCGCTCCAATCGCCACCCTGAACGCTGATGCGGGCGAGGGCCCAATCGCGGACGGCATCGGGCACGTAGGCCTGGATAATTCCGTTGCGGCACATATCGCGAAGATAAGGGTCAGTGCCCATCAAGACGATCGCAGGGATGGGCTTGCCTTGCGCGAGGCGTTCGAGGAGTTGAGTGGGCGAGGATTCGGGCATCAGAATTTCTCGGTGACGTTGGAAACCAGCTGGGCGGAGAAATCGCGGGCCATGCGTTCGAGAGCCGGGTCTTGTTCTTCGAAGAAAGACTGCACGTCGGAAGAAATCTGGTATTCGTCACGGAAAACCATGTCGTCATTTTCGTAAATGGTTTTTTGCGATTGATTATCGACGAGCAGCACTTTGGTGTGAACGGTGACGAGCGAGGTGGTGACCTGGCCAGTGGTGGCATCGAAGATCACCGGAGCGGTTTCGACGGAGAGGATTTCTCCGTGCAGGACGGCGTCGGCCGATTCCGGATCCTGAATGATGCGGTATTTGGTGCGCTGGATGAATTGACGAATGACGGCGGCGGTGAAGCGCTGCTCGATGCGGTAGCGGGTCGTATCGTTTTTGAAGGCGGGGACGGCAATGGTTTTCCAGTCGGAGGGGAGATTGGCGGCGCGTCCAGCGACGTGGTAGCCGCAGGCGGAGAGGAGCAATGCCGCGGCGGCGAGTGCCGCGATGAGCGGGGCGTACTGGAATTTATTGCACCGGCGGTGCGGCATTGAGTTCCTCCGCGATGCGCACAGCGTTGATGGCGGAAAGCCGGAGATTATCGGCGGCTCCCCAGATCCAGATTCCATTGGGCACATTCGCATCGGATTCGATGCGCGCGAGATGAATTTCGTTTTCGGTGGCGACACTGGCATTGCTGGGAGGCGGATCTCCGGCGGCGGCGACTTTTGCGCCGAGGTTGGTGAAGGCCAGCTCAAGCTGCCCGAGGTTGGGGGGCGCCGCGAACTCAGCAAAGGCGGAGAAGGCGTAGCCGTAGAAAGCCGGGGCCTGGACCAATTGAATGGCGGGAACTTGAGCGCGTTCGCCGGCGTAGTGGGCGACGTCACGAGCGATGGCGCTTTTCACCTCTTGAAAGGTGGGACGCGAATCCTGGCCGTAGCCGGCGAGCAGGTTGAAGGCGACTTGCGCATCAAAAACCTTCCGGCTAATGGGACGGAAGGTCAGCAAGTTGGTGGTCTGGCTTTCGAGCTCTTCGACGGCGATCTGATCGCGTTCGGAGACCGGAGGAAACAGAAGCGCGACGGTGCGCAGCGGAGAAAATTTGGCGAGCGCGGCGGCGACGGTGCAGGCGACGATCACGCCGGCGCCAGGCGCGGAATACGGGGTAGAGAGTTGGGAACTGCCCGGCGCGGCCGGCGATTTAAGCGAGCCGATACCCGGACGCGGCAAGAATACGGTGGCTAGCGCCGGAATGGAGACGGTGGCCTCGGGCGAAGTGGCCAGGAAGCCGGTGAGATCGATGACGGTGGCGCCGGAAGATTGGGCTTTGCGCCAGTTCTGTTCCACGTCGCGCTGCGAGCCGGTGAAGAAGACGAAACGGGACTGTTCGAAGCTGGTTTCTTCGAGAGCGCGAATAAAGGTGGGCTCACCGGCCGCTTCGGTGAGAGTGCCGGCGATGGTGGGCTCGTCGAGCAAAATAATATCGCTGGCCGGGAAATTGCGGTCTTCGAGGATGAGCTTCACTTCCCTACCGCGGAGCGAAGAAGCGCCGACGATGGCGACGCGATTGGCTTTGGTACGGCTGGAGGACATGCCTAGGCGGGCCGCGACCGCAGACGGAAATGGCGGAAGACCTGCATGATGGGACCGTGCAAAGTGTAACAGGCGGTGATGATGAACAGCATGATGTGCGAAAAATAAACCAGAGAGGCCAACAGCACACCGAGAAAAATCACGGCGAGCGACGGTTGCTTGCGGGTCCAGGGAATGTCCTTAAAGCTGAAAAAACGGAGGGTGCTGGACATCAGCACGCTGAGCGCGACCATGAGCGCGAGCCACAGGAGCGAAACGCGAATGTCCTGAATGGGCACTCCGTGAAAATAATAGACGGTGGCGGCGAGCATTCCGGCGGCGGCCGGAGTGGGCATGCCTACGAAATATTTGTTGCCGCCGGGGGCCATGCCTTGAATGTTGAAACGGGCCAAACGCCAGGCGCAACTGGCGACGAAAATAAATCCAACCAACCAGCCGAGTTGGGTCAGATGCAACGCTTCCGGAGCATTAGGGGCGGCCAGCGCGCGGATGCCCCAGGCGTAGGCGAGAGAGGCCGGGGCTAAGCCAAAGCTGACGATGTCCGCGAGTGAATCGAATTCCCGGCCGAAATCGCTTTCGGTGCCCATCCAGCGGGCGATGCGTCCATCCATGGAATCAAAAACGTAGGCGAGACCGATGGCGGCGGCAGCGTGCTCAAAATCCTGAATTCTTCCTTCGAGAGTGGCGAGGATGGCGTAATAGCCACAAAGCATATTGGCTACGGTGAAGGCGCTGGGAAGAATGTAGACACCGCGACGCAGGCGGGAGTTGCGGAAAGGCCGGGGAAGTTCGTGTTCCTGGCCGATGGGATTTACGCCGTTCAATTCCATCTCGCTAATACGCTCTCGCCGCCTTTCACTTTTTCCCCGCGCTTGACGGCGACTGCGGTATTCAAAGGCAACCAGACATCGACGCGCGAACCGAAACGAATGAGGCCGATCAATTCGCCGAGAGCCACCATTTCGCCCTCTTCTTTCCAGCATATCACGCGGCGCGCGATGGCTCCGGCGATTTGTTTGAAGACAATATTGCCGCGGGTGGTGTGAAGGTAAATGATATTTTGCTCATTTTCGACGGAGGCGGCGGCGCGAAAGGCGGCATAAAACTTTCCGGGACGGTAGACGACGTCGGCAATGCGGCCGGCGGCGGGGGCGCGCTGGACGTGGACGTCCCAGACCGCAAGAAAAATGGTGACGCGATGGCCCATGACCGAATCGAGCATTTCGTCGACGATTTCGACGATGTGGCCGTCGGCGGGCGAGACGATCAGCTGCGGATCGGTGGGGATCTGGCGCTGTGGATTGCGGAAAAAGTAAAAAACGAAAAGGCCGAGAAAAATCAGGAGGCCGCCGGGCCATTTCCAGCCGGGAAGGAAGCAGAGCGCGCCGACGAGGAGCGGCGGCAAGGCGAATTTGTAGGCGTCCTTAACCATGCTGTTTAGGGAATATCCTTATTCATTTTCGCGGAATCGCCATGCATGCAGAGCCCGCACACGTCACGCGTGCGAAATGCTTTTGAACCGAGATGCACTTCTATTGTACGACAGAAGGGAGCGTGCCGGGCGTGGAGCTTTTGCGTTCAGCTACGGAAAATTCTAGTGATGGACCAAACCGTTTCGATGCTTGGCGACGATCAGGGCCATCATGTCTTTGAGGTAGAGCTTGAATCGCTTGAGAGCGACTTCTTCATCCATGTCTTCGACTTTCCAGTAGGATTTCTGGCCTAGTTGCTGAAGTTTGGATTCACAGCGGAGATGTTCTTCGAAGAGGTTGCGGTATTCCTGGTCCGATTCAATCAATGTCTGGCGAATATCCTGAGATGTTTCAGGCATCGTTCACCTCCAGGCCAAATTTGGGGTACCTCTGAGGCTAGGAATATCACGGAGGGGCTGTGGAAGCCAAGGGGCAAGATTCCGAAGCGAGCGGTGGATGGCGGGCGGAAAGGGACGAAGGCATTTTCTTTTTGGCACGGCTGAAGCCGGGCCTGACGAAAAGCGCGGGGGCGGAAAGATTGTGATCGTGCCGGCGAAAGGCTCGCGCGAGAAAGCCGCGCGAAAGGAATGGAACGAAGGCATTTTTGTTTCCCGGCCCTTACGGGCCGGGCTAACCTCTGCCGCCCCTACGGGGCTGGGGCTGCGCCGACAAACGGTTGGTTGCGGGCGGAATCGAGCAAAAGCTGGGGACTCCGCGCGGGCGGCGGGCGGACTTTCTTTGGGTGCGGCAAATTTGCCCAGCGGACGGCGGCGGGTCTTTAGGTGAGGGGGCGGGAGAGGAGGAGGGCGTCGTCGTTGGGCGCGACGTAATAGTTGCGGCGGCGGCCGACGATTTGGAATTGGTGACGATCGTAGAAGCGGAGGGCGGTGGCGTTGGCGCTGCGGACTTCGAGGATGGCTTGTTCGGCGGAGACGGTGCGCGCCCAGCTTAGGGCACATTCGAGAAGAGCGGCGCCGGAGCCATGGCGTCTGGCATCGGGGCGGATTGCGAAATTCAAGATTTCGATTTCGTGGGCGACGTGACGGGCGACCAGGAAGCCGGCGATATTTTCGACGTGAGTCGTCCTACTTTCTCGCTCAGTGGCTCTTTGTTCTGCAACCGTTTCAAAAATCCAGCCGGACATTTCGCCGTGGACTACTCGTTCGTAGTCGGCGGATTTCCATTGGGCGATTTCGGGGCAGGCGGATTGGATGGCGAGGATGGAATCGATGTCGCGGGATTCGAGGGGGCGGATGGGCAACGGAGTTACTTTCCTTTCAGCCGCAGTTCGGCGTCGGAGCGGCGGACGTAATTGGCATCGAGCGTTAGCGCATCGCTGAATTGGCCGCGCTGGGCGCTGGCGATGGCGAGCTTGCCGATCGACGGCGCGAGGACACCTGAAACGGTCTGAAGAATAATGGATAAGGCTGACGGTGACGATGCGGAATTCTCAAAACGAGACATCGCCGCGGAAATCAATTGCGGATCTGATGTGGCGATCACGGCGTTGGAGTTCGCGCAGCGTTTTTGAATTTCGGCGAAGAGTTCGTCGGGAGACAACACTACCTCAGCGCCATCGAGTTTGAGTTGCGAGCCAGTGCGGAGGTAGAAGGCGCAGTACAACTGGCTGCGGCGAGCGTCGAGGATTGGAATTACGAATTCCGGGCGCGAGGGATCGAGGGGAAAGGATTGCGCGGCGACTGCTTCGAGCGCGCTAACTCCAACGACTGGCTTGCGGTAAACCTCGGACCAGGCTTTGGCGGCAGTGAGCCCGACGCGCAGGCCGGTGAAGGAACCGGGGCCGGCGGCAACCGAAAACAAATCGAAATCGGCGAAAGTGAGCGCGAGATCGCGCAGCAAAAATTCGAGATGGCGGAACAGGCGCGAAGAGTAATTTTCGTCGGAAGTGGTGGAAATGACACCGAGCAAGGTGTGGTCACGGAGGACGGCGAGGCTGCCGACGAGGGAGGAGGTGTCCAGTGCGAGGGTTAACACGTGCACCAGTATAGGGCAATTTCGTGGCCAAACCCGTGAAAACATGCGGTTTTCTGACATTTCTGCAGCGGCAGAACAGCCCTATTTCCTTGACGTTTTGTTGCCATGTGCCTAAACTTTCAATAGCTTCTCCGGGAGAGGACTTCCACCTATGTCTATGGAATTCAAGCTAGGCGAAAAAGTCGTGTATCCAAACCACGGTGTTGGGGTAATCGAGCAGATAAGTTACGGAACAGCTAATGGGCGGTCGGAACGGTTTTACATGTTGAAGATCGTTTCGAGCGGGTTGAAAGTGATGGTGCCGCAGACGAACGTGGATTGCGTTGGTCTGCGCCCGATCATTCGCAATACGCAAGCCGGCGCGGTGATATCGTATTTGGAGAAGGGCCGCTCCGCTTCGCACCACGATTGGAAACACCGTTTCAAGGAAAACTCGGACAAGATGCGGACGGGCTCGCTGATGGAAGTGGCCGCGGTGCTGAAAGGCCTCGTAGCACTGAGCCGGACCAAGCCGCTTTCGTTCCGGGAAAAGAAGATGCTGGAACGCGCCAAGTATCTTTTGGTGAGCGAACTGGCTACGGTTCGAAACACGTCCGAATCCACGGTTGAAGCCAACCTGATACGCGCCCTGGCAAAAGCCAAGCTGCAAATGCCGGAAGCCTCTCCGATTCCGGAGTAAATTTTAGAACGCCCTGGCGGGCACGGCCTTTAGGGGCCGTGCCCATTTTTTTTGGTGTGGAGGATTTTTTCCTCAGGGGCTGAAGCCGCTCGGCTTTGGTTGACGATTCGGCACGCCTGAAGCCGTGCCCCGACGAAAAACAACGGCGTCAGCGTTTTTTTGATTTTTTCCTGGTTTTCTTCTTTGGGGTGGCCTTCTTGTTTTTCTTCGCGGCTACGACTATGGCTTCGATCTGCTGCAGGTGATTCAGGTCGTGGCCGGCGTACATGCGGACGATGTGTTCGATGGTTTCCTGGCCGCGCTCGGAGTGCATGCCGTAGTGTTTCCATTGTTCCGGAGTGAGGGTCTTGAGCATGGCGAGATTCGCGGTGCGCAAGGCGGCGAAATGCTCGAGCGATTCGTGCGCGTCGCGCGAAGCGTAGTGCCCTGCCGTGGCCCAGACGTCCTGATCGAAGGCCTGGATGGGCGTGCCGGGCGTGCCGAGGATGAAGCGCATGCGAAAGCCGCCGACGATATCGGTATCGACGAGATGGGTGACGATTTCGGTGACGGACCATTTATCGGGAGCGGGGCGTTGGCGGAGGCTAGCGGCGGAATGGCCGTGGATCAGGGATTTGATTTTTTGGGCGGTGGTGGCTTGGACTTTCAGCGGTTCGTGGTCTGCGGCGTGGCCGAGCATGCGCTGGATGTATTGTTGCGGCGTTTCAGTCATTTGGTTTGGCTCCCTTTGGCGATTCGCCCCGAGGAAAATTATAGGGGCGGGCGACGGGCGGAAGAAGGAGGCGGCGTTGGCCGGACGATCGCGGCGTGCGACCAAATTGGCTGAACGTGAAATTCGCGGCAGGACGGCGGCCTGAAGACCGCCGCTACGAAGCGGCGTCGAACGCTCGGTTTGGAAACGGTTGAGTCTAAACCCGCACCGTTCGCTAGGAAACGCCAAGAGTGCGGCACCCGGAAGGGCGTGGGCTGGGCGTGGAATCAATTGCGAGTGGCGGGTACCTGTACGAAAGGACACTTGGGAGGTGGAAACAGGAGTGGGCTGGAGCCGAACTGGGGACGGAGCGGGCTTTACAATTCAGGGAGTGAACTTCGCGTTGGGCGACTCTTGGGAAGGTGATCGCCCGGCGCATGCGCGACCCCTGTTCACGAGGCGAAGGCATGGCTTTGAAGGCCACCGACGAGCTGGGTTCCCGGCCGTCTGCAACAACCACACTGAATCCCGAAGAGCAGGAGCTTGCGCGAAAACGCGCGGAGCAGGCCGCGATCGAAGGCGAGCTCGCGGAGCGCGAATTGCGTTCGGCAAATTTGAGGGCGGAGCTGGGCGCGTTCGAGCAGCAGTACCTGCATTTCGTGGGATCGCGCTACGCGGAGCTGGATGAATTGAAGGCGGGGATCGCGGAGCGGACGGCGCGCGAGCAGCCGAGCAATGCGCGGGCGCAGCAGGTGGCGCGGGAAGCGCGGGAACACGCCAAGGAAACCAAAACCGCGGCGGGAGAAAAATTGGAATCGTCGCCGCAGGCGTTCGAGGCGTCGCCCGAGATGAAGCGGCTGTATCGCGACGTGGCGAAGCGAATTCATCCGGATCTGACGTCGGATCGCAACGACCGCGCGAAACGTCAGGCGTTGATGGCGGAAGCGAACGAGGCGTACCGGCGCGGGGACGATGCGCGGCTAGCGAAAATTTTGACGGAATACGAATGGAGCCCGGAGCAGGTGCAGGGCGAGGGCGCGGGAGCGGAATTGATTCGAGTGATTCGCGGAATCAGTCAGGCGCGCGGGCGCTTGGGCGAGATTGAAGCGGAGTTGCAGGAATTGCTGCGGTCGGATTTGTATCAGCTGAAGACGCGAGTGGACCAGGCGCAGCGCGATGGGCGCGATGTGCTGAAGGAAATGATCGATAAGGTTGAGGATCAGATTGCGCAGGCGAAACGAAGGCTCGAAGTTTTGACACCGGTGAATCGCTGATTTGATTTAGGTCGGGTAGCAGAGGCGACGAGAAAGCATGCCGGTTCACGAGAAAGAAAACACGGAGATGGAAGCGCGAAAAGTAGATCCTGCGCCAACGGGAATCGTGCGCGCAGATTCGCAGGGGCTGATGGTGCGGTCGGCCGGTTTGGTGCGGCGCGGGTTGCGAGATCTGGCGCGGGATTCGAATTGGCTAATCAAAAAAGTTTTTGCGGGGCGAAGCCCCAGCGTGGCGATTTCGGATACGGGAATGGTGTGCGCGATTCCCTCGTCCCTGCAGGACGCGGGACAGAGACTGGTTCTCTTTGATCTGGAAATGAACGTTTCGACGATGGCGCTGGCAGTGCCGGGAGAATCCGCCGAGCGCGGCGCAAATGAAGCGGCGGTGTTTTCATGGTCGCCGGGTTCGCGATATTTAGTGGCGGCGCGGCGAGGATGGCGCGCGAAGGCGCTGCATATTTTCGATCTGCATTCCAAGATGTTGCTGGGCACGTTTGGAGATTTCGCCGAATTCCCTGCGCAGCTGGTTTGGTCGCCGAATGGAGATTACTTCGCGGCGGCATCCGCGGGAGGCAAGAACGCGCGATTGCGAGTGTGGCGCACCGGCGCTGGGCCCGCGGAGACCATGCCTTGCGCGCCGACGCCGACGCATGAAATGGGATTGCCGGAGGGTTTCGAGCGGCAAACGTATGAAGCGGAGTTCGGCGAAGAAGGCGGATTTTCCGGATACGGAAGCCTAGCGTTCAGTCCTGACGGAAAATTCTTGGCGAGCGTGGTGGAGATTCGCGGCGACTGGGCTGACGACTCGGTGGTGATGGTCGAGGCTGCGACGTTGCGCAAAATAAATGTTTTCCACGGGCAGGGTCACATTACGGATATTTCCTGGACTCCGGATGGACGGGGAATGATTTATTGCGCGGCGGGGCAGGCTTACCGGGTTGATCTGGAAACGCTCGAGGCGGAATCGTTGCCGTTTGGGGCGGAATTTTGCGCGTGCCATCCGCATTTGCGGCTGTGTTTGTGTTTCAGTTCGTGGCTGAAAAATTCGGCGAAGGGGCGATTGTTCGTGGTCGATTTGAATACTTTGGAAATTTTAGACGAACATTCGGCGGAGAATGTCGCGCATTTGCGGTGGAATGGCGATGGAACGAAGGCTTATGCCGCGACCAGCGACGGCATGGGATATATTTATGAGTCGCCGCTGATTTAGGTGGCATGTGGTGCGGTTTTGCGGTTTTCGAATGCCCTCGTTGTTTGAATTCTCTTCGCGATTGACCTCGGTGTAACGGCGTAAAAAAGCAGATCGGCTTCAGGGGCTAAAGTCCCGCTCGCCGCTGCCCTTGTCGACGGCACTAAAGTGCTGGCCTTCCGGCTACACCTTGCTGATCGCGAGCGATTGCGATGTGGTGATTCGTGCGCGTGTCTTACCTCCGGTGCTCGGGAAATCTTGGTTCGTTTCCCCGTCCCTTACGGGCCGGGCTAAACTATGCCGCGCCTCCGGCGCTGGTTTTTGTGCTGGGCGGACGGCTGCTTGTTGATACGGGCGCGCGAGGCCGAAGTTGCGAAAGCAGATTGCTCGGTGCTCTTCCCTTCCTTGGTCGGAGTAAGCGGGATCACAATCTTTCAGACGATGTCTTAAATCGTGGGTAACGGACTGGCCCGGCCAACGGACGCAACATCAGAGGCTGCCGGCCTGACGGCCGCCGCTACAGGTGGCCTTACTTGGACTGTTGCCGAGGGTCGGGAGTCTGGTTGCTGGGTTCGTTGGGTCTAAACCAGCGGGAGATTGGGGACGGGGTCGAGGGTGGCGTCTTCGAATTCGCCGGCGGCGAAGAGGCTGTAGCCGGCGGCGGCAATCATGGCGGC
>Ga0302306_10001552_pt1 | contig 12417 bp, 8 predicted proteins | sample III_Palsa_E3_1_FD_198761 | JGI IMG/M metagenome (GOLD analysis project Ga0302306, IMG submission 198761) | Peat permafrost microbial communities from Stordalen Mire near Abisko, Sweden - III_Palsa_E3_1 | ecosystem: Environmental > Terrestrial > Soil > Palsa > Peat permafrost | place: Sweden...
CACCAGGCTATTTATATAAAACGATCATTGGTCGAGTCTTATGATCGCAGATACCAGTTAAGTGCCGATATTGATTGGATCATCCGCGCAGCGAAAAAGGCAAAAAAAATTGTAAATGTTAACCGCTATGTGGCCAAGTATTTGGTAGGTGGCATGTCCAAAACCAAGCACCGCCAAAGCCTTGCCGAGCGTTTTGATATTATGAAACGCCATTACGGTTTGGTGCCGACTGTTTTTAATCATTTTATTATTGCCGCTAATTTGGGGTGGTATTGGTTGAGGAATAGACGGACGAATGATTAAGATTCAATAAATAATCGTCATTGCGAGCGAAGCGTGGCAATCCCAAGCTATTCAGAGCGGCTCTGTAAGTAGGGGATTGCCACGCTTCGCAATGACGGGCGGGAAAGAAAAAGGGTCTAAACTTTATAAGTTTAGACCCTTTTTGTACAGCAATGACGGGTGGTTAAAACAAAAAATCTCTAAGCTGTATAGCTTAGAGATTGCTTCGTGCCCCGCAATAACGCGTGGTGAATTATATTAGCGTTAATTACGCTTTCTTAGCTTTCTTCTTTTCTTCAGGTTTACCTTTTTTCTTGTTTTCTACATAAGCGGCACCGCCCAGGGCAACTATCAATAATATAGACCCTGCTAATGAAATATCTTCACCAACATAGTATGATGCCGGATGGAAGATGAACTCAACTTTGTGGTTACCTACCGGGATAACTGCTGCACGCAACAGGTAATCCGTACGGAAGTAAGGTTGTTCCTGTCCGTCTATCAGCATTTTCCAGCCTTCTTTGTAGTATATTTCTGAAAATACAGCAACCTGGGTAGTTGTAGACCCGGTTTGGTATACCAAATGCTCCGGCTCGTAGCTGGTTAAGGTGATAGTTGCGGATGGATCGACAGCTAGATTCTTACCGTCTATCTGGCCTTTATATTGTTTGTCAACAATAGCCTCGTCTTTAGGGTCAAATGCGCTGATGGCTTGCATTTCCTGGTCGGCGTTATCAACAAATTTCACGCTTTTTACAAACCATGCATGGCCGCAGGCGGTTTCATTTGCCTGCATACTCGGTGCTTGTGTTTTTGGATCTGAAGAGATGACGTACTTAGTATTCAGCATATCCAAAACATCATGGTTAGTTGTTTTTCTAAACTGGTTATCGATCAATTCATTGTATCGTTTCAACTTAGCAGCATGATAACCGCCAATGCTTTTGTAAAAGTAAGAAGGTGCTGCATTTGCAAAAGGATCTTGTTGCCTGTCGCTCAAATCAAATACCCTGTAGTCCGGATCAGGATCACGCAAGATGATCTGGTCAATATCACGTGGTTTAAATTGTTGTGCGTAATCTGTCTTTTCAACAAAATTATTATCATTCAGATAACGTTTATCAACGCTCCAAAGATCAACCAGCATTAATGCTATAAAAGCTACTGAAGCCAGTGTTAAACTGATCTTTTGTTTCAGGAATAACCATATAATACCAAATGCCAGGGCAATAAATATTAATGAGCGCAAAGCATCGGCACGAAATAACGCGATACGGTCGGCTACTAAAGCGCTGGCGATGCTGTTGGCATATGCGCTGTCGCCCTGTAAAGCTTGCGTAAGTCCGGTGATCAGATCCTGATGGTGTGAATTTTTGAAGCTGAAAAATACATCAGGCAGTGCTAACAATACTAAAACAACGCCACCGGTGATGTATAATGCCAATAATGATTTCTTTAAGATGTATGCCTTATCGGTTGAGGTAATAACCTCGTTAAGGGCCAAAAATGCCATTATCGGGAAACATAGTTCGGCGATAGCCAAAATGGATTCAACCGTACGGAACTTGTTGTACATCGGGAAGTAATTGAAAAACAAGTCGGATACGACAGGCCAGTTACCACCTAATGATAGCAACATCACTAAAATAACGGTAGCTAACAGCCACCATTTTAACCTGCTGCGTACAATTAATAAACCTAATACAAACAGGAAACAAACTGCCGCGCCAAAATAATATGGCCCGCTGGTGCCCGGTTTCTCGCCCCAATAGGTTGATACACCCATACCGCCCAATTGCTGTACGGTTCCTTCGGCTTGTTCTTCAGATGCGCCTTTAGCTTCAAATGCTTTTACAAGGTTTGAGCTTGGTATATCTAAAGCCTGCATTCCTGATGGACCGCCATAGGCATTTGGGATAAGGAAGGTGATGGATTCACCTACGCCCTGGCTCCAGCCGTAAGCATATTCTTTTGATAAACCGCTGCTTGGCTCGGTTGTATGTTGTGTTAAGTTTGATTGACCGCGGTTACTTTCTTTAGCGTACTCAGAAGTTGTCCAAAGCATAGCCGCATTTACCATTACCGCTAAAATTACGGCGGCAACCAAATAAATGATAGAGGTGCTGAACGGCTTGATTTGTTTGGTTTTTATAGCATTATAAAGCTCAACTATTACCAATATCAATAGCGCTATTAATAGGTAATAGGTCATTTGTATGTGGTTGGAGCGTATTTCCATTGCGAGGGCAAAGGCTGTTAATGAGCCACCTAATAAATATCTGCCCCTAAAGGTTAAGAGTACCCCAGCCACTATCGGCGCGAAGAATGCTATGGCATACATTTGGTTGGCATGCCCGGCATCTATCAATATAAAATTATAAGACGAGAACGCGAAGGCTATTGCACCTGCAAGTGCAAGCCATGGGTTAAGCTTTAAAGTGCAGAATAAAATGTAAGCGCCCAATAAGCAAAGCAAAATGGTATCAACCGGATTAGGGAAAATATCCTTCATGCCTTCAACCACGTAGGTGGTGATGCTGTTAGGGAACGAGGTCCAGATTTGGTAAGTTGGCATACCGCCAAACATACTGTTGGTCCAAAGCGGGGCGTGGCCTGTTTTGGCACGTACGTCCATTATTTCTTTTTGACTTCCCTGTGCTTGTACCACATCACTCTGACTAAGGGATTTGCCCTGCATTATTGGTGTAAATACGTAGGCGAAAGAAATTACAATTAAAATTGCTACAATAATAAAGTGTACACTATTGCGCTTGAACCAGTTATTCATCTGAATTATTTAAAATTGGATATATATTCCTCAAAAATAGAAATTTGAACGAGAAAAGGAATTATAAATAAGCATAGCATCAATTAGTAAAATGTGGAAATCAATATAAATAATTATGCTTTTTGCGTTGTGATTTTTTTCTTACGGTTTTCTAAATAGATTGCGCCACCCAGTATCGCAATTAATAAAACAGAGCCGGCAAGTGAAATGTCTTCTCCTATGTAGTAAGATGAGGGATGAAAGATAAATTCGACCTTATGATTGCCTGCCGGTATTTGGGCTGCCCGCAATAAATAATCGGCACGGAAATAAGGTTGTTCAGTTCCATCAATCAGCATTTTCCACCCCCGGTTATAGTATATCTCTGAAAAAACAGCGGTAGAACTTACAGCAGCCACACTTTTATAAATCATATGATCGGGTGAGTAACTGGTAAGTTTAATTGATGCCGTGGTATCAATACTTGTTGTTCTTGGGTTGATTAATGTGCTGTATTGCTGGTCAACAATGGCGGTATCTTTTGCAGAAAATGCCGAAATCGCATTCATTTCATCGTCAGCATTTTTTACATATTTTGTGGTTTTAACAAACCAGGCGTTGCCGCATGCACCGGGGTTACGCTGGGCTACTAATGCTTGCGATTTTGGATCACTTGTTATGATGTATTTTGTATTAAGCGCATTTAGTACATCTATATTAACTCTTCTTGAAAACTGATTGTCGATAAGTTCATCAATCCTCTTTAAACGTGCTGCCGAATAACCCCAAACCGACTTGTGGAAAAAAGGAGTTACGAGATCATATTTGGGAGATTGTGTAAGATCAACAACTCTGTAATCCGGGTCTGGGTCGCGATCAATAGATTCATCAACGGGGCGTAACTGAGGTGTAACAGATGCTTGCGGGTCACTAAAATTTTCATCTTTTAAATAGCGTTTATCTACTTGCCATAAATCCGCTAAAATAATTGCCATAAAGGCTATAGATAAAACCGTGATACTTATTTTTTGCTTAACAAATGCCCATAATAAGCCAAAAGCAATAATTATAAATATTAATGACCGTACGGCATCCGATTGCTCAAGATTAGTGCGATCCTTAATTAGTGCATTTCCCACACTGGCTGCCATGGCGGCGTCGCCTTTTAATGCCTGTGTAAGCGAGGCTATGCCCGTTGCCTGGTCGTTTGGTCTAAAACTTAGCAATAACCCTGGCAATATTATTAACACCACTGTAAGCCCTGCCTTAATATAAAATGCAAGCTTTATTTTTTGCCAGATGAATGCTTTATCTGTTGAAGTAGTTATTTCCTTGATAGCAAGGAATGCAAGTATTGGAAAACAAAAACCTGTAACTGCAAGTATTGATTCGACGGTGCGGAATTTATTGTAGAGTGGGAAGTAATTAAAAAACAAGTCGGATACGAAAGGGAAATTGCCCCCAAACGATAATAGCATGGTTAATATAACGGTAGCCAGCAACCACCATTTTATACGATCTTTTACAATAAATAAACCCAGAACAAAAAGGAAACAGATAACAGCACCGAAGTAATAAGGCCCGTAAGTTGAAGGCCTTTTATTACCCCAATACATGGAAAGGCCGGGAATGCCTCCTATTTGTTGTACAGCTTGCACCGCTTGGTCATCAGATGCACCTTTTGCGGTGAAAACCTTAGCTGTTTCAGAATTAGGATCAGTTATTTGTGTTACAGAACCACCACCGGCGGCATTTGGTACTAAGAATGTAAAGCATTCAACCACGCCCTGGCTGTATTGATAGGCATAATCCTTTGTTAATCCGCTACTGGCCTCTGCTGTTGTTTGTGTTAAATTGGATTTTCCGCGGATAGAATCGAGCCCGGTTTCATAAGTACTCCATAATAACGATGCGTTTATTGCTAGCGCGATAAGAATGGCGCCACCTAAAAATGCCATTGCTTTTAAAAACTGGGTAGTGGTTTTACTTTTTATTGCATGATAAAGTTCAATGCCTGCAAGCAGCAAAATAGTTAATAATAAATAATAAGTCATTTGAACATGGTTCGCCCTTATTTCCATTGCTAAAAACAAGGCAGAAAGTGAGCCACCCAACCAATATTTACCTCTTAATGTTAAAATGATACTTGCCAATATAGGCGCAAAAAAGGCAATTGCAAATGCTTGGTTAGCATGACCTGCAACAAGTAAAATAATATTATATGATGAAAATGTAAATGCAAAAGCGCCAGCGGCAGCCAGCCAGGGATTAAGTTTTAAAACACAGAATAGGAAATATGTGCCTAGTAATAAGATGAGTACGGTATCTATAGGATTGGGGAAAGTGGATTTTAAAGCACTAACAATATGAGTAGTTATATTATTAGGGTAAGGAGCCCATATTTGGAAAGTTGGCATACCCCCATATATTTGATTAGTCCATAAAATGGTAGTATCCTTTGCCCTGTAATCGTTAATTTCTTTTTGGGTAGATTGTGCGCCCATCACGTCGCTTTGGCCCAAAGTTTTCCCCTGAAAAGCTGGTGTAAAGTAAAAGAAGCAAATTGCTAAAAAAATAGCTGCCACAGCGAAGTGAATGCCATTGCGCTTAAGCCAGTTATTCATAAATGGGTTTTAAAATGAGCATGTATCCTCAAAAATAGAAATTTGAACGAGAAAAGGAATTATAAAAGGATTAGGTTAACAAATTATGCTTTAGCCCGAAAAAGGAAGAATAACACTATCATCAGTAAAACACTCATTACATACGCAATTATACGTACGCGGGTATATTCCTCGCGGTCTTTACGGATATTAAAAAAATTGTATATAACCAACAGTCCCATAACAACCCAGAAAAACCAGTTGATTTGTTTTTCGTTAGCGAAAAGGGAAATGTTAATGGCAAGTACGGTAAAATTGGCAATAATTAGCAGCATAGATTGCGGCGTGCCGTAATGCCTGCGTTTATAAACCTCGTCGGGAAGCATGTTATTTTATCTCCTCGTAATCAATAAAATCGCCTTCTGAATCAGGGATCTTGCTTTTTGGAGTTTGTGGTATATAATCAACCTTTACGCCTTCGGTTTTTTTAGTGCTTGTATAATTTTGTTGATAGTTTTGCTGCTGTTGCTGCGCTTTATTCATAACTTTTTGAAAAAGCATAGGCAACAATACCCGTACTACCATTCTGATCAGGTATAATACTGCGATTATAATTACCAGAAAGTCTAATAGTTCTCCCATTGTATTAAGTTAAGCGTACAAATATAAGATTATAACGGTAAAATTGTTTTGTTATGATGTACGTTGTTTTTATGACAAAGGATTGATGGTTTTGTTACAGATGATTTTGATATGCGTATCCGCACATCTGCACATTAATTAAATTTTTCTTCCATCATTTTTTCCAGTGCAAACATTTCATCACGCAACTTGGCTGCTAACAGGAAATCCATGTTTTTGGCTGCCGCGAGCATTTCTTTTTTGGTGTTCTCTACAGATTTTTTCAAATCGGCTTTGGTCATATATTGGACGATAGGGTCTGCCGCCAGCGTTATCATTTCATCCTCGACATAAGCTTTTTGCACACCACCTTTAAAGTCCATTACGGATGTTTGCTCAATAATTTCCTCGCGGGATTTGCCTACGGTTGTTGGTGTAATGCCATGTTCCGTGTTGTAAGCAATTTGTTTATCACGACGGCGGTCGGTTTCCTCCATTGTTACCCGCATAGAATCCGTGATCTTATCGGCATACATAATTACCCGCCCACGATCATTACGTGCGGCACGGCCTATAGTTTGTATGAGTGAACGTTCTGAACGCAGGAAGCCTTCTTTATCCGCATCCAGAATAGCTACTAAGGATACTTCGGGTAGGTCCAAGCCTTCGCGAAGTAAGTTGATACCAATAAGTACATCAAACTCGCCTAACCGTAAACCTCTTAATATCTCTACACGTTGCAATGTTTTTACTTCGGAGTGGATATAGCGGCATTTAATGCCCAGGCGATCCATGTATTTTGCCAGTTCTTCGGACATGCGTTTGGTGAGTGTGGTAACCAACACGCGATCACCCATTTTAACGGTTTTATCCACCTCGTCCAGTAAATCATCAACCTGGTTAATTACGGGGCGAACTTCGATCATTGGGTCGAGTAATCCGGTTGGGCGTATTACCTGCTCAACCACCACACCGCCTGATTTTTCCAGTTCGAAATCTCCCGGCGTTGCGCTCACATAAATGGTTTGCGGCGCTAAACGTTCAAACTCCTGAAAGTTTAGCGGGCGGTTATCCAATGCGGCAGGTAAACGAAAGCCATAATCAACCAAAGATATTTTACGCGACCTATCGCCGCCATACATGGCCCTAACTTGTGGTATGGTTACGTGGCTCTCGTCAATCACCATCAGGTAATCTTGAGGGAAATAATCCAACAGGCAGAAAGGCCTTGCACCGGGTTCACGGCCATCAAAGAAACGGGAATAGTTTTCGATACCTGAGCAATAACCCAGTTCGCGGATCATCTCCAGATCATAATTAACCCTTTCTTCCAAACGCTTTGCTTCTAAAAAGCGACCGTCATCAATAAATTGCTTTTTGCGGGTTTCGAGCTCTGCCTGTATCGCCCAGATGGATTGGGTGAAGCGCTCGCGTGGGGCGACATATAAGTTGGCGGGATAAACCACCATGTGCGTCATTTTTTCGATGGTTTTGCCTGTGCTTACATCAAAGGTGCTTAGCTCTTCAATATCATCACCAAAAAATGAAACACGATAGGCATGATCCATATAAGCAGGGAAAATATCAACCACATCGCCTTTAACCCGGAAAGTTCCGCGTTTAAAATCGGCTGTGGTGCGGGAATATAATATCTCCACCATTCGGTGTAAAAATGCATTACGGCTAATACGTGTACCCACCGCGAATTTGAATACCGAATTGGCAAAATCCTCGGGGTTGCCCATACCATAAATGCAGGAAATGGACGATACCACGATCACATCGCGCCTGCCCGACATCAGGGCAGAGGTGGTACGTAAACGGAGTTTTTCTATTTCCTCGTTTATTTGCAGATCCTTTTCAATATAGGTGTTTGATGAAGGTATAAATGCTTCGGGCTGGTAATAATCGTAATAGGAAACAAAGTAGTTAACCGCGTTCTCGGGAAAAAACTGCTTAAACTCGCCGTATAGCTGCGCGGCAAGTGTTTTATTATGGCTTAATATTAGCGTAGGGCGTTGTGTTTGCTGGATGACATTGGCAATGGAAAATGTTTTACCGGAGCCGGTTACCCCCAATAGCGTTTGATAGGTTTCATTATTATTTACACCCTCAACCAGTTGACGAATCGCTTCGGGCTGGTCGCCGGTGGGTTTATATATTGACGTTAAATTGAAATCCATAGACTTATAAAGATACGAAATAGTGCTTAGTTAATCAGTGACCGGTGATTAGTTTACATTATGATAACGCTTTGCGATTTGGAATGTTCCGTTTGATTTTAGACAAAGTAAGTGGGGGGGAGTGACAACTGTATGTCAGTAGGAAAATTTAGTTTAACAACTTGTGTGGAAATTTTGCGCGCTCCGGTTGACTCACCCCGACATCGCTACGCTTGTCGCCCTCTCTTCGCCTGCGGCGCAAAGAAGGTGTGAAGAAAATTTTTATGTTAATTTTGCAGCAAGATGAATACAAAACACTACCGCCATATTTTCTTCGACCTTGACCATACCATTTGGGATTTTGATAAAAACGCGGAGGAAACTTTGCAAGAGCTTTTTGTGATACACGAGTTGGATAAGATCGGGTTATCATCGGCGGATGCTTTTATTGAAACTTATACCCGAAATAACCATAGCCTTTGGGCGCAGTATCATGTGGGTAAGATCACCAAAGATTATTTGCGCGAGGCAAGGTTCAGGACTACGTTTTTGGACTTGGGTGTTAAGCCGGAGTTGATACCGGTTGGCTTTGAAGATGAGTATGTGAAATTATGCCCGACAAAAACTAATTTATTCCCCGATGCGCATGAGGTGCTTACTTATCTGAAAGGAAAATATACCATGCACCTGATCTCTAACGGGTTTAAGGAATCGACAGAAATAAAGATAGCCGGAAGCAATATCAGTCATTATTTTGACCAGATCATCATATCAGAGGCCGTTGGGGTTAATAAGCCAGACAAAGCGATATTTGAGCATGCGCTTGGTTTAGCCGGAGCTGTAAAGGATGAAAGCATTATGATAGGCGACAGCATTGAGGCTGATATCCGCGGAGCATTAAATTTTGGTATGGATGCCATTTATTTTAACCCCGCGCAATTGCCAAAGCCTGACGATGTGCCTGCGCAGATAAATAACCTGAAAGAATTAATGGACCTCCTGTAATCAGGAAAAGGCCATATAAGTATTTAAGTTGGTTTGCAATTGATCGGCTTTGCTTAACAATGATTTGTTTAGTATAAACGCATCGGTATTTACAGGCTTGCTGATTAATTTGTCTTTGTAAATGTCTTTAAACCGGGAGTATTTTAAGGAAAGGTCCCAATGATCTTTTAAAAATGAACAGACACGGTCGTCGCTTGTGTTTAACAATGAGTAATTGATCATCACGTAAGCAGACTCGGGAAGAGTTTTTATATTTTTCAGGATCTCTTCATTATAAGCTATCCAAACTTTTAAATATTCTTCGGCCTTTTGATTATATAGTTTTTTCAGCCTGCGTTTTCTGCGGAAATTATTCCATACTAACCTGTCGAAATAGCCGCGCGCCAGGTATTTCTTTTCAATAAATACAAAATCCCGTTGCAATAATGAGCTTACCACAGATTGATAATCCCTAACTACAATAAGGTAGCGGGCATCGGGCAATAATTCTTTATAAGTATCCAAAAACAAACAGGTACGCGGGTCTTTCCATCCCCATTGCGGGTAAAGCGCGTTTTTAATTTTGATAACGCTTTTTAACTTTTCGCGGTGATATAACGATATATCGATATTATGCTCATCAGTTAACCCGGTTGCCGGCAGATGATTATCGTTTAATATTTCTTCATGCAGCTTTAAAAACTCAATATCCTCGTAATGCCCGTCTAAATTTCCAACTCCGACCGGCAAAAAATTTTCACCTAATTGTAAGCCGCACTCGCTTAACCAATGTGTAATTAACGATGTGCCTGAACGATGCATTCCCGCGATAATTAAAGTTTTATTTTGCATAATCAGTTTTAAAATGAAACATTAAAATTTTTATCAGACTTAGAGGACGCATGACATTTGTTTGACTATAAGAAATGAGAAAAGTTTAATCTCATTCTAATAAGTTTGTAAAAGATCATGATGATCCAAAACTAAATTATAATAGTTAACGGTTATGTAACGTGTTGATTACAAAACGGTTTGTAACTGTTTCATTACAATTGAAGGTTGGGCTTAGTGTAATAAAGCAAGGCTGGCAACAGGTGGAAAACGGCTGGCTATCAACGCATAAATGCCAACCTGACGAATAATCAGTGGTTGGCATTTATGGAGATTATAATATTGAGTGTTATTTTTTTAGACCGATTTCGCGTAAGCGTTCATCTAAATATTCGCCTGCTGTAATATCAGTATATTTTTTAGGATGGGCTTCATCAATACATGATGGCAAGCAAGCCAAGCTCATTCCCGATTTTGGATGGAGGAAGAAAGGCACCGAGTAACGCGAGTTTTTCATTTGATCTTTGGGCGGATTAACTACACGGTGCGTGGTTGATTTTAGTTTGTTATTGGTTAAACGCTGTAGCATATCGCCAACGTTTACAACCAGATCCTCGCCATAAGCTTTAACCGGGAACCATTCGTTATTACGGGTTAATAACTCCAGGCCATCGGCGCTGGCGCCAATTAATAAGGTAATCAGGTTAATATCCTCATGGGCACCGGCACGTACCGCGTCATCAGGCAATGCATCCGGGTTGGTTATCGGAAAATAATGCAAGGTGCGTAGTATGGAATTACCTTCTTTAACTTTATCATCAAAGTAGTCAACAGGCAGGTTAAGATAGGTGGCTATGGCACGAAGTAAATGAATACCGGCTTGTTCCAGCTTTTTATAAACTTCCTGCGTGGTTATATTAAAATCGGATAATTCGGTTACGAAAATATTATCCGGGTAATCTGCTTTTAATGGCGAGTCATTGCCTACTGTTTGGCCTATCTGCCAAAACTCTTTCAGGTCCGGGGTTTTAAAGCCTTTGGCGGTTTCCTTGCTTTTGCCGGTATAGCCGCGTTGGCCGGCAAGTTCAGGTATTTCGTATTTTTGTTTGGCGTCTTCGGGCAAAGTGAACAACGATTTCACTTCTACATATAGCTTGTCTATTAAAGCTTTGCTTAAGCCGTGGTTTGTAATAGTTACAAAGCCTGTTTCGTTAAATGCTTTTCCAATTTCGTCCGAAAATTGTTTGCGCTCCTGGTCGGTACCATGTATATAGGTATTCAGATCGAGCCTGGGTATGTGTACTTTATTCATAGCTATTGCCTGATAATATATGATTTATTAATGAGGTAAATTATATTACAATTATAAGGTATATTAAAATACTCAGGAAGAATTTTTCATAACATATAAAACATTTAGTAATTTGAACGTTTACTACATGTTAATTATTGAAACAAAATTGTTACAAACCTGGAACTATGAGAACCTTACACAGAATATTTACAATTACCGTGTTCGCATTGGCTTTTATGCTGTTTGTGCCTGATAAAAGTAAGGCACAAGATGGCGGATACATATCAGACCAGGAATTTTATGATCAATTAGCACCTTATGGTACCTGGGTACAGGATGATTATTATGGTGATGTTTGGATACCAAATGTAGACCAGGATTTTAGGCCATATGCCACCAACGGCTACTGGGCACAAACAGAATATGGTAACACCTGGGTATCAGATTATCCATGGGGTTGGGCAACTTTCCATTACGGCAGGTGGCATTATGATGATTATTATGGATGGGAATGGATACCGGGCCACCATTGGGCACCAGCCTGGGTTAGCTGGCGCCATGGCGGCGGTTATTATGGCTGGGCGCCGTTGGATGCAGGTATATCTATCAGCATATCAATAGGTGGTGGTTATAATGCGCCCGATAATTACTGGGTGTGCGCGCCTGAGCGTTATATGAACAGCCCGCAGATATATAATTATTATGCGCCGCATACACGCGTGGTAAATATTATACATAACACCACCATAGTTAATAATACCTATGTACATGGCAAAGAAACTTATGCAACAGGCCCGCGCCCTGCAGATATTCAGGCTATTACACACCGCCCGGTTACTGTTTATAAAATTAACAATGCCGGTAAGCCTGGTG
>Ga0302306_10001555_pt1 | contig 12406 bp, 10 predicted proteins | sample III_Palsa_E3_1_FD_198761 | JGI IMG/M metagenome (GOLD analysis project Ga0302306, IMG submission 198761) | Peat permafrost microbial communities from Stordalen Mire near Abisko, Sweden - III_Palsa_E3_1 | ecosystem: Environmental > Terrestrial > Soil > Palsa > Peat permafrost | place: Sweden...
ACATGACCGGCTTGGCCAGATTCATCCCCTGCAGATAGCGGCGAAAAACAAAAAAGGCGAGCAGCGGGAACGTGCCCCAGTTCAGGGTGCGGAGATATGGGATGGCCTGGGCCAAGACCGGCTCGGGGATATTGAGATGGTGCAGCACTCGTTCGAATAAATAAATGATTCCCATCAGCACGGGAGAGATGGCGAGGCAGAGGTAGAGGCCGTTGACCATGGAGCGGTGGCAATCTTCGATGTCACCCGAACCATAAGAGTGAGAGACCAGGGTGTCGAGGCCGAGCATCAAGCCGGTGCCGAAGATTGCGGCGGAGGCGAACAGAATGCTGCCGAGGCTGACGGCGCCGATGGCTTCGGCGCTATGGGCCTGGCGGCCGACCATCATGGTATCGACGATGGCCATGGTCATCCAGCCGAGTTCGGCAAGGACGAGCGGGATGGCCAGACGCAGCATGGGGCGCGTTTCTTCGGCGACGTAGTGGAGGAAGAGGCGTTTCAGCATGGTGACGGAATGCGCGATCCGAATTCAAGTTCAGCAACCAAGAGCGAGGAGGGTTCAGCAGCGACGCTCCCAAGCTGGGTTCATTTTATACCGCTTGGAGGGCGGCGTGGCGGTTATCGGACGCGAAGCGGCCGATTGTTGTCGGCAGCGCGCCAAGAAAGCTTAGCGGCGGGACGCGGGATTGTAGATGCGGATGATGTCGTCTTTCACTTCAAGGACGCTGCCGGGATATTCGCGGGCGGCGTGCTGGCGCAGCTCTTCGATGGACAAGTAGTCGCCGCGACCATCGAACCAGCGGGCGTCATCGATCAGCAAAACGTGATCGCGAATGGGATGGCGGTAGATACATTCGAGTTCCTGCTTGATGGGGGCGGATTCGTCGCCCCAGTGGGCGTCGAGCCAGAACAGGCAGGGTTCTTTTAACATCGGCACGATTTTCGGCAGGACCGTGCCACTGTCGCCTTGAAACAAGTGGATGTGCGGGCGGTCGGCGAACTTGCGAACGGCGCGGGCGGCGAGCCATTCGTCGAGCTCGATGGAATAAATTTCCCGGAAGCGATCTTTCTGGACGCCGATCATGTGGCCGAGATTGGTTCCGGTTTCGACCAGAACCTCGAGCTTATAGTTCTGGGCAAATTCGGTGAGGGTGCGCTGCTTGACCAGATGAGGAACCTTGGGGCGCGGTTTGCCGCGGACACGCCACCAGGCGTACTCGCCCACGAACGCGGTGCGCTTGTAAATATCGAACAAGCGGGTGCTGCGCAAAGCTTTCTTCGGAATTTCGCGATTGCTGGTGGCCATGCCCGGTCCAGATCCAAAAATAGCGAGACACAATCATATAATTTCGGCGACGGGAGTGCGAAATAAAATCCGGAGGACGGAAGACGAATTTTTGGGAAGTGAGGGGCGCGCACCCACACGTTCACAATTGCTGAGTTTCGACGGCGGGCTCTCGCTTTTTTATCTGGGTAACGACGGACTTACGGTTACTTCGCGCCAGATGAAGTAGCTTCCGATCGCGGCAGCACCGACCAAGATCAGCTCAAAGTAAAGTTTGCGCCTCTTGGTGGGGATCACACCGGCGTCTTTGTTGGGATCCTGATCGCGGCGAGCAGGAGCAGCGGGCTCGGCGGCCGGTTCCAAATCCATGGTGACGCGATAAGTCTTGCCGGCGGGAATGGTGTGGAATTCGCCTTCGTTATCAAGGACGAGCGCGCCCTGGTAGCTCGAGATCACGACTTCCTGGGGATTGGTGATGGTGACTTGCCCGGAAGCTGCCTGGCCGCGGGCCGCGCGCAAAATTCCCTGCGGGATGGCCAATTCGAGCTCGCTGGAGGCGTTAGATGAAAAGCCGACGGTGCCGCGGCCGACGGTGGCACGAATGGTGTTTTCATTTTGGGAGAAGGTGGCGGCGCTGGAGCTGAGCAGGTAGAGCTGGTTGGTGCCGAATTTCAGGCGCAGTGTGCCGCCTTCATCGGTTTGCACGGTGTCGCCGGGAAACACGGTGGTGCCGACGGCGAGGGTCGAATTATCGAGCATCGCTTCGCGGGCCTGAACGACGAGGCCCAGCGGTTTGGCGGTGGCCGCAAGCGCGGGAATATCGAGCAGGGCCAACACCAGCAGAATCGCCATGAAAGAACGGGCTAAAGAACGCAAGACAGCCTCCCAAGAGGGTATAAAACGAACGTAGGCGCTAGGGGAAAATCCGTCAACGAGGCCGGGGCGGGGTTGTTATCAAAGTGCTATCGCTGTAGTGGAAATGTAGTGGTTATTTTGGGTGGTTTGGCGCCAGGGCCGGGGGACGGCGAGCCCTTGTTGAAGGACGAGTGATTGGGTTCGCGCTTCGGGTAATATAGCGAGTCTTTTGGGAGGATGGCCATGGCATCGCGGCGGAGTTTCGCACCGATCGTTCGAAATTTTGCGCTGGTGCTGACGTTGAGTGCGTGGGCACAGGGCGCGACGGCCCAAGGAAACGCGAGCGGATCGCCGGCGAGTACGGCTGCGCCGCAATTCGACGGACGGCTCTTGCAGAATCTGCGATGGCGCTGCATTGGTCCGTTCCGCGGAGGAAGGACCGTGGCGGCGAGCGGCGTCCCGGGAAAACCCAACCAGTTCTACATGGCCGCAAATAATGGCGGGGTATGGGAAAGCACGGATTACGGACGAACGTGGAATCCGATTTTTGACGGGCAGGATACGGGGTCGGTGGGCGCGCTGGCGGTCGCGCCTTCGGATCCCAATACAATGTATGTGGGCAGCGGCGAGGGATTGTTGCGGCCGGATCTTTCCACCGGCGACGGGATCTATAAATCCGAAGACGCCGGAAAAACCTGGAAGCATCTGGGATTGCGCGACGGCCAGCAGATCACGAACATCATAGTCGACCCACACGACCGCAATCGCGTTTTTGCGGCGGTGCTGGGACATCCGTACGGGCCGAACGCGGAGCGCGGAGTGTTCCGGTCCACCGACGGCGGCGAAACGTGGAAGAAAATTTTATACAAGGATGAGAACACCGGAGCGACGGACCTCGCGCTCGATCCGGCGAATTCCCAAATCCTGTACGCAGATCTGTGGTCGGCGCGGCGGCCACCGTGGACGACGGGCGGGCCGCTGGAGGGGCATGCAGGCGGGCTGTTCAAGTCGATAGACGGTGGCGACACCTGGAAACCTTTGACTGCGGGTTTGCCGACCAACGAACAGGGGCTCGGACGCATCGGTTTTGGAATTGCGCCGAGCGGTCCGAATCGTTTGTACGCGCTGGTGGATGCGAATCCGGAAGTCGGCGGATTGTACCGTTCGGATGACGCGGGAGAATCCTGGCGCAAGGTAAATAACGAGGACCGGATCTGGGGCCGCGGGTTCGACTTCGCCTGGGTGCGCGTGGCGCCAGACAACAAGGACACGATTTATATCTGCAACACATCGACGTACCGGTCGACGGACGCCGGAGCAAATTTTACGGCGATCAAAGGCGCGCCGGGCGGGGACGATTACCATTCGGTGTGGATCAATCCGGAAAATCCAAGGATTATTCTGCTGGGCTCCGATCAGGGCGCGACGATCAGCGTGAATGGCGGCACGACCTGGAGTTCCTGGTACAACCAACCGACCGCGCAGTTTTATCACGTGATTGCGGACAATCAGTTTCCGTACTGGGTATACGGCGGACAACAGGAGAGCGGATCGGCGGGGACCGCGAGCCGCAGCGACTGGGGCGCGATTACTTTTAGAGAATGGCATCCGGTGGGCACGGAGGAATACGGATACGTGGCGCCCGATCCGGTGCATCCCAATTTAATTTATGGCGGGAAGGTGGAACGCTTCGATTCGACCACCAGCCAGACGCAGGATGTTTCGCCGGTGATTTTGCGCACTGGGAAATACCGGTTCAACCGCACCGCGCCGCTGCTCTTTTCGCAGGCTGATCCGCACACTCTTTATTTAGGGTCCAATGTGCTGTTCAAGACGACCGATGGCGCGCACAGCTGGCAAATCATCAGCCCGGATTTGACGCGGGACGATCCGGGGGTTCCGGCGAATCTGGGCGGGCTGATCGCGAGCGATCCGGCGAAAGGCAAACATCGCGGAGTGATTTATGCGCTGGCACCGTCGCCAATTGACGCGAATTTGATCTGGGCGGGCACCGACGATGGCCTGATCTGGCTGACGCGCGACGCGGGAAAAAACTGGGCGCAAGTGACGCCGCCGGAACTGACGCCGTGGAGCAAGGTGGCGCAATTGGACGGCTCGCATTTCGATTCGAATACGGCGTACGCGGCGATCAACCGTTTGCGGCTCGACGATCTGCACGCTTACGTCTACCGCACGCACAATGGCGGCCGGACCTGGCAAAAAATTACCGACGGATTGCCGGATGATGCGCCGGTGAACACCGTGCGCGAAGATCCGTTGCGGCAAGGATTGCTTTTCGCGGGGACGGAACACACCGTCTACGTTTCGTTCAACGATGGCGATTCGTGGCAGCCGCTGCAGCTGAATTTGCCGGCAACGTCGGTGCGGGATTTGGTGGTACACGGAGACGATCTGGTGGCGGGCACGCATGGCCGGTCGTTCTGGATACTGGACGACATAACGCCGCTGCGGCAAATGAGCGCGCGAGTGGCCAGCGCCAAGACATTCCTATTTCAGCCCGCGCTGGCGTATCGGATCCGGCGCAACGTGAATCCGGACACACCGCTACCGCCGGAAGAGCCGGCCGGAGAAAATCCGCCGACGGGCGCGAGCATCGATTACTACCTAGCGGCGGATTCGGCCGGTCCAGTGACGCTGGAGATTCTGGACCCGAGTGGAAAAGTGGTGAGACGTTTTTCGAGCGACGACAAACCGGACGTGACCATGGAGGAACTGGGAAAGACTTTGAACGTACCGCTGTACTGGATTCGCCCGCCGCAAATTTTATCGGCCAAGGGCGGGATGCACCGGTTTATCTGGGATTTGCGCGGGCCGACGCCGGGCTCGGTGCAGCACGAGTATCCGATTTCGGCGATCGTGCACGATACGCCGCGCGAGCCGGGGGGTGCGGCGGTGTTGGCCGGGGTGTACACGGTGAAGTTGGAAGTCGCAGGGCAGACGTTGAGCGAGAAATTCGAAGTGAAAATGGATCCGCGGGTGACGACGTCTGCCGCGGACCTGGCGTTGCAGTACCAACTGGGCGTACGGATTTGCGAGGCGATGAATTCAAGTTACGCGGGACTGGAAGAAGTCCGCGCGCTGCGAGCACAATTGAAGACCGCGGCGAGCAAGGCGCCAAAGGGCGAGCTGGCCGACGCGATCGCGGCGTTGGAACAAAAGGCTGCGGCGTTTGAAGGGGCGGCGCCATCGTTTGGTGGAGGCGCCATGCCGCCGTCGTTCGCGCAACTCAACGGGCGTTATGGGCAATTGTTGAGAGCTGTCGAGGGCGCCGACGCTGCGCCTACGCAGGTGGCGCAGGAAACGCTGACGACTTTGGACCAGTCGCTGGGAGAGCTTTCGACAAAATGGAACGGCGTAAAGTCGACGGACATTCCGGCGCTCGACGAAAAACTGAAGCGGGCGCATCTGCCCGCGATCGATTTAGCGGCAAAAGTGGATCCGGCGGAGGAAACGGGCGGCGAAGATGAACCCTAGGGCAACGGTCAGTGAAGCGCGGCTGCGAGATTTGCCGCCGCGAGACTAATCAGAGTTTGTCAAAGTTTGTCGATTTTCGCGGCGAGGATGAAATCGCTTTCGGTCAGGCCGTTGATTTTGTGGGTCCAGGTGGTGACTTCGGCTTTGCCCCAGGCGAGCAGAATGTCCGGATGATGGCCCTGCTGTTCGGCGATAGCGCCGACTTTATTGACGAAGGCGAGGGCCTGCGAAAAATCCGGAAACTTGAAGGCGCGGGTGAGGTGATGGCCGTTCACCACGGTCCACTGCGGCACTTGCATCGCCAGAGTTTCTAATTCCCTTCCGGCGAGAGGCGGAACGCCGCCTTTACACGGGACGCAGTTTTTAGCGGCGAGTTCGCTCATGGAACTTAATCTCCTTAAAGCGGTGAACGGAAAGTCTACTTCGGTGCGTTAGCGCGCGCCAGCGGAAACGCCGTGGCGCAGTCGCGTGGCGCTCTGATACTCTTTCGCCCATCGAAAGCTAGAACACGAATGAAGGGAGGCTTGAAGAATGGCCGAAGACATCATGGAGCTAAAGGAACACGCGGAGCACGGATCGGAAGAACACCATTTGGCTCCGGTGACGTTGACCATGGCGATACTAGCGGTGCTCGTCGCCAGCGTAACGCTGTTGGGTCATCGTGCGCACACGGAAGAGGTCCTGCTCCAGTCTCGCGCCAATGATCAATGGTCCTACTACCAAGGCAAGGATATCCGTCGCCACGAAGACAATCTGGCGATCGATGCACATACGGATTTCGTCTTGCGGGATCCGGCGCTCGCGGATTCGCACAAGGAGGCGTACGCAAAGGAAGTCGAACGCTACTCCGAAGAGATCAAAGAGATTCAAGTGGAAGCAAAGAAAGCCCAAGACGAAGTGAAGGTAGAAGAGAGACGGGCCGACCGCTACGACCTGGGTGAAGTGCTGTTGGAGGCGGCGTTGGTGATTTGTTCGATCACGCTGCTGACCCGCAAGAAGATTTTCTGGTATTTAGGAATTTTGCTGGGGTTGGCCGGAGTCGTTACGGGAATCATGGGTTGGATGGTCCACTAAGGCCAGCGGCGCAAGCGCGGCGACGAGGAATAGTTAACGACCGCGAGCCGCCGCGGACTTGCCGGCGATGTAGCGCTTCACATACTCGCCAAAAGCATTTTCCATTTTCAAGGTGACAGGGCCGGGTGCGGAAGCGATTTGGTGGCCGTTGATTTCGCTGACGCCCAACATGCTGCGATTGGTCGACGAGATGAAAACTTCGTCGGCGGCATAGAGATCATCGGGTCGCAGCACGGCTTCTTTGACTTCCACACCGACGGATGCGCCGATTTCGAGCAGGACGCTGCGGGTGATACCGGAGAGGCAGCCGGAATTCAGGGGCGGGGTGGCGACACGGCCGCCGCGCACGCAGAAAATATTCGCGGCGGTACATTCCGCGACTTCGCCACGTTCGTTCAGCAGCACGACTTCATCGAATCCGGCCTGCTGCGCTTCGTAGTAATTCCAGACATTGTCGAGCCAGGAAAGAACTTTGACGCCGGCGAGCGGAGACGCGGCATAGCGGCCAAATTCGCGCAGGCCGAGACGGGATGGCTCGCGGTAAGAAGGAAGATCGGCAGAGCAGAGCAGCAGATCGACGCGCGGGAAATTTTCGGCGCTGCGCCAGAAACCGACTTGATTGTAGATCGCGTAAATTCGAGCCGCGCCTTCCCGCACCGTATTGGCTTGCAGCAGCATGGCGAGTTGGTCGCGAACGGTTTCGGCCACGAAAGGGAACGGGCAACGGGTGCGTTCGGCGTCGCGTTCCAGGCGGCTCCAGTGGCGCTCGAAGGCGAAGGGGATGCCGTCGTGGATGCGAATGGTGGTGAAGAGACCCCAGCCATTGAGCAGGCCGGCCTGGCCGGGCGAAAGGCGGACAGTTTCGACGGGAAGAACGCGGTCATTGTGGAAGACGAAATGATGAATCACGAATGGCCTCCAACGGGCAGAATATTCTAACGCATAAGTGCGGAAGCGGCGGCGGGCATTGGCCCGGCAACTGCTTGATTCAGCTGGATTGGGACGAGCCTGAGTGCCTCAAGCGGCGCAAATTAGGGCCGATGGGATAGGTATTGAGGCCTATTGACACTTGGGTTTTAAGCGCCTAAATTGGAGTTGCAATTTTGGGAGGTTTCCGTGCGATCTCTTTGCAAGTCTTTATTCATCGCCATTTTAGTCGCATCACTCCTAAACATTCCCGCGTTCGCGGCGCCGGCGTTAGCAGCGAATGATAAGCCGCTGGGGCTAGTCACGCAGGCGCAAGAAGCCGTGATCGGTACAGCGCTGGTGGCGGTAGGCACGACCGTGTACCCCGGCGACACAGTCGAGACGGAAGAAGGCGGAACGCTGCGAATGAAAGTTGGTGGAAGCCAGGTTTACCTGCTGGCTTCGAGCGCGGCCACACTGTCGCAGAAATCCGATATGGTGCATGCGCTGGTTTCGCGCGGCACAGTTGGATTTTCCTCGAATGGCACGGACCAAGTCGGATTGGAAATTCCTGAAGGCATCGTCAGCGCCGCGAACGGCCAGCCCGCCTATGGGCAGGTCACGATTACCGGACCGCTCGAGGTGGTGATTTCGGCGTACCGCGGCACGCTGGTCCTGAACAATGACGGCGAATTGCACATGATTCCAGCCGGGAAATCCTACCGGGTGACCATGGATCTGGAGCCAGCGGCAACCAAGCCGGTGGCGCAGGAAGCAGCGGGCGTCGGCGGCAAGGACAATGACATTCGATCGCCGAGACACCGGCACCTGGTGTTTGATTTGATCGTTCTGGGCGTAGCTGGAGTGGGAAGCTACTTTATTTTCCGCGAAGTCTCGGAAAGCCCGTCGACCCCGAGATAAACCGGCTTCTCGGCCGTAAGAATTTTCGTGCCGCGATTTACAATCGATGCTATTTCCCTGCCTGGTTGTTTTCTCTAGTCGGCTGCGGCTGAACGAATCGATTGCTCTAAAATCTGGTTCATCATTCCTGGAATTTCAAAGACTGCGCGATTATTGAGGGTAGCGGTGTTCGCTCGATAGCGCGCGAGATTTGCCGGCTCGATCATCTGGCCGACCGCTTTGACGATTTCGCGGAAGCTGCGCAATACGATTCCCACTTCTTTCTCCAGCACCCAGGTGGCGTTGTAGCGCTCCTGCGGCAGCGTCCAGGCGTTACATTCGACGATTACGGGTAATTTCAGGTGAATCGCTTCGCTGACGCTGCCGGGCCCCGGCTTGCCGATGAAAAAATCGGCGAGGTGCATGTAGGCGTTTACATTTTTGGTGAAGCCTTCGACGAATCGGGGGAGACGCGATTTCTGCGCCCGCAAGGCGTTCGCTAATTTCTCATTCCGGCCACAGATGAAAATCATCTGGAGTTCAAGGTTGGACTCCTCAAGCGCAGTGGCGATTTTGAGCATCGTCTGCGAACCATAGCCGCCGAATAAAACGAGAGCCGTGGGTAAATCGGGACGCAGGCCCAGGCGCGCGCGGCCGGCTACGCGATCTTCCAATTGCGGTTCGTAAAAGCGCGGATGCAAGATCATGCCAGATGCGCGAAACACCCGATCGGCAGTGTGCCCGGCGGCGTGCGCCTGAGCAACTGCGCGATCCGAGCCGCACACGAAATATTGAGGCTGATTTTCGATCCAAAAATGCGGCGGATAATCGGCGAGGTCGGTCAGTACCGTCAGGAATGGGCGTCCTGGGCACGCGTTCACAAGACTCTCGTAGAGAGCCCGGTTAAAATGTGGGACGAAAGACACAAGCAAATCCGGCTTCGATTCGGCCCAGTATTTCGCCAGCAGGCGAACGGTTGCCTGGTGCCGCGAACGAATGGCGAACTGCAGAACCTTCATGAGCTGGATGCTGCCCAGCGTCCAGCCGCTGCGGAGCATCCAGTTGTAATAATCCTCGATGCGTATTCCCGCGTACTTCTTGAGGATATCGAGCTCTTCCATTATTTCCTGAATATTGGCGAGCTGGACGTTCCAGGGTAGGTTCTGGGCCTTGATGGACATATCCAGGGCGGTGGCGGCGGCGCGATGACCGCCGCCGGCGTCGAAAAAGCAAAACTCGATTTTGGGCATCGGGCGCGAGTCTGGCAGTGGGAGTGCCATACTTTGCTAAAATTCGGTTAAAAGAGTGTGAACGATATCCAATCAGTTAAGTACCAGTGTTATCAGAAGTTTAGCGCCGTTGTCATTCGCGAGTAATAGAGCGGGTTCATATTTGTCTCGTGAAGTGCGACCTACACGTCCACTCCTACTACTCTGGGCCTACCACAACCCCGGTGGTGAAGAGCATTTGCCGCGAAAGTTACAGTGACCCCCAGAAAATCTACGCCGCCCTACAACGCCGCGGGATGGATCTGTTCACACTGACCGATCATGATTCGATCGAAGGCGCCGAAAAGCTGCGCAGCCAGCCGAATTTCTTCGTCAGCGAGGAACTGACCTGCCGGATGCCGAGCGGCACCGAAGTACACATCGGGGTCTACGACGTCAGCGAAAAGCAGCACGTGCAACTGCTGCAGCGCCGAAGTGATCTGGTGGCGTTGCTCATGTACCTGAGCGAGAAGCGGATCTTCTTCAGCATCAACCATGTTTTCTCCAGCGTGACCGGCCGGCGGGAGTTGGAGGATTTCAAGTGGTTCAACGAATACTTCCCTGCTTTTGAAATCAAGAACAGCCACATGCTGGAGCGGGCCAACGATGAGGCGGCCAAGCTGGCGAAACAGTGGGGCAAGATCGGCATCGGCGGCAGCGACGCGCATGCGTTGCCATCGGTGGGCACGGCCTACACGGAAGTGCTGGGCGCTCGAGACAAGGATGAATTTTTCGAAGGGCTGCGCAACGGATTGGGGCGAGTTTCCGGCGAGTCCGGATGCTTTACGAAGCTGACGCGCGATGTGTACGTGATCGTTTACGAAATGATGCGCGAGAAGATGTGGACCACGCTGCTCTCGCCGCTGGCCATTCTGATTCCCGGATTCACCCTCTGGAATTATTGCCACGAAGGGATGTTCATCCGGCGCTGGGGCCCGGAAGTTTTGGGCCAACCTGAAACGAACAAACGTCTCCGCTGGATCTCTGAGCCGCAAACCATGGCCGAGGAGTACCTATGACGGTGGCACAAACGGTGTGGGGTCACATTCAATCGAACGATCACCGGCTGATGCGCAAGATTCACCGCTGGCGAGCGCCGCGCTGGTTTCGCATTTTGATGATCATGATGACGCGGCTGGGCGACGGGTGGTTGTGGTATTCGATCGGGTTGATTTTGCTGGTATTCGGCGGGTCTCAGAAGTTTTTGGCCATCGGCGCGGCCACGGCGGCGGCCGCGGCGGGGATCTTTTTGTTTCGCACGCTGAAACACGCTTCGCGGCGGAAGCGGCCTTGCGAAATCGAGCCGCATTGCTGGGCATCGATCCTGCCGCCGGACAAATATTCGTTTCCGTCAGGACACTCGATTACGTCATTTGCCATCGCGCTTTCGATCGGAATGTTCTATCCCGATTTGCAGATTGTGTTGCTGGTAGTCGCGCTGCTGATCGCTTCTTCAAGAATTATCCTGGGAATGCATTTTCTCAGCGACGTGCTGGCTGGCTCGGCGATTGGGATCCTGCTGGGCTACTTCAGCTATCACGTTTTTTCGGTTCTGTAGCGATGCGCCATGAGCGACCGCGGCTGCAGCGTGCGAATTGGAACAAAGCGGGACGGCGCGCCGAGTTCGTGCGCATTTTCGCGCGAATGAAATCTAAGTGGCGGGCTTGGCCGCGGCGCTTTCCGGAATGTTCGTGGAGCGCAGCAGGTCCACGACTGCGCGATACAATCGCGCCCTGACTTCGTGGCGCTCGTTCGCGCGAGTGAGATAGCGCACGCGGACATCGACTCCCGAACCGGTGGGCCGCACGTTCATCGAGGGCACGGCGGAGAAGGATTTCTGGGCGTCGCCGGTCGCCACCCGGTTCCACTCGTCTTCGGCGGTCTTGGCATTCGCGGCAGTGTCGTCCGCGGCGATTTTTTGAATACTCTCCGCGACTTTGTAGGGATCCTTGTCGCCGGGCACCTGCACCTGAATTTCGTCCCACAGCCACTGGCCCGAGGTGGAAAAGTTGAAGTAGTGTCCCTCAATCGCGAAACTGTTTACAAAAGTCACTTTGCGGCCAGTGGGATGTCCGGCGTCACTCCAGCTTCCCGTTTCGAGAATTACGGTGTGCAGCAAACCGACGCTGAGCACTTCCCCGCCAACTCCATTGATCTCGACCCAGTCGCCGGGCTTGATGCCGTTCGGGCCCATCAAAATAAACCAGCCGAAAAAGCCGACGATGAAATCTTTCATGGCGACGGTAATGCCGGCGCCGGCGAGCGCCGCGATGGTCGCAAAATTATTGGGAAACCCTAAAACCACCAGGAGGATGAGAACGATTCCGATGGCCTGAACCGCGAACAGCAGGATGGCGCGAATTGCGTGCATCTGGCGGCGGTCGATGGAGAGGTCGGAGAGGAAGCGCTGCACCAATGAATTGGCGGCGAATATAAGCAGCGCGATCAGGGCGATCCAAACGCCGCATAACAGGATGCCGTGAACAAATGCGTGGTGACGCGCTTGCGCGAGCGCCAGCCAGCCGGCGTAAACCGCCGCCAGGGACTGCTCGTCTTCCATGCGCTTGTCGTAGGCGGCGATGTTTTTCTGGTCGACGCCAAGGTGTTTGAGAAAAGTGACTTG
>Ga0302306_10001565_pt1 | contig 12369 bp, 7 predicted proteins | sample III_Palsa_E3_1_FD_198761 | JGI IMG/M metagenome (GOLD analysis project Ga0302306, IMG submission 198761) | Peat permafrost microbial communities from Stordalen Mire near Abisko, Sweden - III_Palsa_E3_1 | ecosystem: Environmental > Terrestrial > Soil > Palsa > Peat permafrost | place: Sweden...
TGTGTGGTTCATCCAATACGAGGACCTGAGAGATCCAACAACTACAGGCTGGTTACCCGATAGCCACGTATTGGTTTGGCGGCTAACCTTCTTCTACCAGTTTGGTAAATAATAAAACTTCAGATGAAGAATAATTGGTATAAAATCAGTATAGAACGGCGGCAGAATGATATTTAAAATTAGTTTTGAACAAAATACCAAACGATTTACAATGAGGATAAAGCCATTTTTTATTTGCTGTTTTATACCAATCTTCTTTGCATCCTGTAAAAAGAAAAGCACGCTGTTTGAAATCGTGCCCTCGTCTTATTCAGGCGTAACTTTTAACAACAAGATCGTTGAGAACGACTCCATCAACCCCCTGGATAAGCTCAATATATATAATGGGGGCGGGGTAGGCATCGGCGACTTTAACAATGACGGCCTGCAGGATATTTTCCTGGTAGGTAACCAGGTGTCCAACCGGCTCTACATCAACAAGGGCAATATGAAGTTTGAGGACGTAACCCGGGAAGCGGGTGTAGGTGGGATTGGCGGCTGGGGCCGCGGCGTTGCCGTTGTCGACATTAACAACGATGGGTTATTAGACATTTACGTTTGTAACACCCTGTTGTCCGATTCAGCCAAAAGGCGGAATTTACTCTTTATTAACCAGGGGCCGGATAAGAATGGGGTACCTCACTTTAAGGAGATGGGCAAAGAGTACGGCTTGGATATTACCGCCTACTCCACCATGGCCACGTTTTTTGATTATGATAACGATGGCGACCTCGATATGTACCTTACTGTTAATGCGGCAGAGTCAACCGATAATGTTTCTTTGTTCAGACCTACCATAACCGATGGGACCGGAAAAAGCACGGGCCGCCTTTACCGCAACGACTGGGACCCCATTTTAAAGCACCCCGTATTTCACGATGTTTCTAAAGAAGCCGGTATCTCCATAGAGGGCTATGGCCATGCCGCCAGTGTTGTAGATATTAACCGCGACGGTTGGAAGGATATTTATGTCACCAACGATTTTTTGGGCAGTAATATCCTGTATATTAATAACCACGATGGCACGTTTACCGATAAATCCAAAGAATATTTTAAACACACGTCCAATAGCGCGATGGGGCAGGACATTGAGGATTTAAACAATGATGGCCTGGCCGATCTTTTTGAGCTGGACATGTTTCCGGAGGACAATTACCGCAAAAAAATGTTCCTGCCCTCAAATTCATACCAGGCGTACAAGAACTTCGACCGTTTCGGTTACCAGTACCAGTATAACCGGAATACCCTGCAAATAAACCAGGGCCCGCGCATGGGGCAGAATGACTCCATTGGCGACCCGGCCTTTAGCGAGATGTCCTTTTTAAGTGGTGTATCGCAAACAGACTGGAGCTGGTGCCCCTTAATTACCGATTTTGACAATGACGGCTATAGGGATATCATCGTAACCAACGGCTATCCCAGGGACGTAAATGATCACGACTTTACAACCTTCAGGGCCGAGTCGTATCTGATCGCATCCAAAAAAACAATACTGGATCAAATACCGATTGTAAAGATCCCAAACTATGCATTTAAAAATGGCGGCGACCTGCGATTTACCGACGTTACAAAGAGTTGGGGTCTTGACGTGCCAACATTTTCCAATGGCGCCGCTTACGCCGACCTCAACAATGACGGGGCCATGGACCTGGTGATCAATAATATTAATGATGAGGTGCTTATCTACAAAAATACGGCAAGGGAAAAAGATAAAACCAATAGTCATTATCTCCACATTAAGTTTACCGGCGGTCCGCAAAACAGGGACGGCATTGGGGCCTGGGCCGATATTTATTACGCCGACGGTAAACACCAGGTGTATGAAAACACACCTTTTAGGGGTTATTTGTCAACCATACAAAACATAGCCCATTTTGGATTGGGAAAAGATACCCTATTGGATTCAGTGGTTATCAGATGGCAAAATGGTAAAAAGCAAACATTGCGACAGGTTAAAGCCGACCAGGCGCTGAAAGTTAACATCGCCAATGCTAATGACAATTACTCCTTTGACCAACTAAAAGTAAATACCAAATCCTTATTCAAGGAAGTAACCCGCTCGGCAGGCGTTACTTATAAACACCAGGAGGACGACCTCGCCGATTTTAATATTCAAAAGTTGCTTCCGCATAAACTGTCGCAATATACGCCTGCCCTGGCAGTCGGCGACATTGATGGGAACGGATACGATGATATTGTAGTCGGCGGCACGTCCAAATTCCCGGCACAGGTGCTTTTGCAACAACCCGATGGCAAATTTATACAACGCGATCTCTTACCGAAAGCTGCCAATAAGTCGGGTGATAACTATAAAGACGAAGGCCTTTTGCTGTTCGATGCCACTGGCGACGGACACCTGGACCTGTATGTAGTCAGTGGTGGTTACGATAAGGAGCCCGGCTCGCCCTTTTACCAGGACAGGCTGTATCTCAATGACGGTAAAGGTAATTTCACCGAAGCCGTTGACGCCTTGCCGAAAAACCTCACCAGTAAATTATGTGTAAAGGCTATAGATTACAATAAAGACGGCAAGCTCGACTTATTTGTATCCGGGCGTGTTGAGCCATGGGCCTATCCGAAACCGGTTTCCAGCATGATCTTACGCAACGACAGCAAAGACGGCCATATAAAGTTTACAGATGTTACAGCTACCGTTGCCCCTTGCCTGAAAAATATAGGCCTCGTTTGCGATGCCGTTTTTACTGATTTTAATGGCGATGGCTGGCCCGACCTGGTACTGACAGGGGAATGGATGCCCGTAACATTTTTAAAGAACGACCATGGGGTATTTAAGAACGTAACTGAAAGTACCGGTCTTGGAGATAAGTTTGGCTGGTGGAACTCAATAGCTGCCGGCGACTTTGAGCACAATGGCCGGATCGACTACATCGTTGGAAATGTGGGGCTTAATACATTTTATAAGGGGAGCGACAAATACCCGGTTTATATTACCGCAAAGGACTTTGATAACCGGGGCGTCTTTGATGCATTTCCGTCCCTTTTCCTCAAGGACCAGGACGGTGAGCTCAAAGAATTCCCCGCCAACACCCGCGACGATATCGTGAAGCAAATGATCAGCATGCGGAAAAAATTCCAGAATTATAAATCGTATGCCACTGCCACGATGGATTCGGTTATTACGCCCGAAATGAGAAAAGGAGCGATCAGGCTAAAAGCTAATACGATGCAATCCTGCTATATCCGGAATGACGGGAACGGTAACTTTACGATGATCCCTTTGCCGATCGAGGCGCAAATATCGCAGCTCAACGGTATCGTTGTGGATGACTTTGATGGCGACGGCAATTTGGACGTAGCCCTGAGTGGTAACGACTTTGGGACCGAAGTTGCAACCGGCAGATACGATGCTTTCAACGGCTTGCTGTTAAAAGGCGACGGAAAAGGGAACTTTAAGCCACTGACCATACAGCAAAGCGGCATTTACATCCCCGGTGATGGGAAGGCCCTGGTAAAATTAAGGGGCGCCAAAGGCGACTACCTGATTGCCGCAAGCCAAAATAAGGATGTAATGAAAGTATTCGAGCTGAAAAGGCCTGTACAAACTATCGCATTGCAACCGCTTGATATATATGCTATTATAAAATACAGGGATGGCAGAACCAGCAAACAGGAGTTTTATAATGGCACATCATTCCTCTCCCAGTCGGGCAGGTTTATGAATTTAGATAAAAACATGGCATCGGTTCAAATAACCAATAGTAAAGGCCAGGTAAGAAATATTCCAATCAATTAAACTATTGATCGTTATGAGAAACTATAAATGTAAACTGTTAGCTGTCCTTTTAAGCTTAACAGCGTTTGCCGGTTGTGTCCGTAAACCCAAAGCGATATTGCTAAAGGATGCAGATGTCATACGTCAAAACGAGGACGAACTATCAAAAGTGGTGATTTATGATGTATTTACCCCGCCGGTAGCCAGCCGAATATATGCATATACATCGCTGGCTGCTTATGAAGCCATGCGTTATAGTGATCCAAAATGCAATTCGATCGTTACACAATTGAACGGCTTTGGCAAACCGCCGGTTCCTCAGAAGGGCAAAAAATATAATTATACCCTGGCTGCTACCAAAGCCTTTTTTACCGTAGCGCATAAAGTTACCTTTTCAATAGATACCCTTAAAAAGTATGAAAAAAAGGTTTTTGCCATGTATAAGGACAACCTCGATGATTCAACCTACGCGCGTTCAATGGACTTTGGTGAGAAAATAGGTAACCTGATTGTAAAAAGATCGGCCGCCGATAATTACAAGGAAACCAGGGGCAAGCCTAAGTACCTGGGAGATGATGGAGCCGGAAGATGGCGCCCTACGCCGCCAGATTATATGGATGGCGTCGAATTTTTATGGGGAACAATAAAGCCGCTCGCAATAACATCGCCTGCTATGTTTGCCCCGCCTTCGCCCTATCCGTATAGTACTGATAAAAACAGCGCATTTTTTAAACAAAATATGGAAGTGTACCAACTTAACAAGCACGAAACGAAGGAACAGACCGATATAGCTCATTATTGGGATGATAACCCCTTTGTAATCGAACACAGGGGGCACCTGATGTTTGCCGACAAAAAGCTTTCACCGGGAGGTCATTGGATCAGTATCACCCGCAACGCCACCATTCAAACAAATGCCGGCGCACTTAAAACAGCGCAGGCTTTTGCGTTGACGTCAATTGCCTTGTTTGATTCGTTCATCACAAGCTGGTATGTAAAGTATCAATACAGCACGGTGCGGCCGGTTACTTATATTAACGACTTTATAGACCATGACTGGCTGCCGCTCCTGCAAACGCCGCCATTTCCGGAGTATACAGCAGGGCATAGCCAGATCAGCGCCGCCTCAGCTGTAGTGTTAACACATGAATTTGGTGATAATATAGCTTTTCTGGATACCACCGAACTTCGTTATATAGGTATGCAGCGCCATTTCGATTCCTTTAAAAAGGCGGCAGCAGAAACTTCCATCAGCAGGTTTTATGGGGGTATACATTATCATCATAGCGTCGATATGGCAGCTGAACAAGGCAGCCAGGTGGGTGAATTTATCTGGCAAAAGTTAAAATTAACCAACCAGTAAGCTTGTTATGAAGAGCTTAAAGGACAATAAATTGTTTTACGCCTTACTCATTGCTTCGGCAATGTGTTTTATCGGTCATGGTTCCTTCGGCATCATTACAAAAGAGCTTTGGACCCATTACTTCGCTGTTTTCGGCATTGGTCATGATATGGCTTACCGGTCAATGCCCTGGCTTGGCGCTGTCGATATTTTGCTGGGCTTATCGTTGCTTGTGTATCCAACCAGGTCGGTTTTGCTTTGGCTGGTAATTTGGGGAACTTTAACAGCGATGCTGCGGCCGCTCTCCGGTGAGCCATTTGCCGAATTTATTGAACGCGCCGGAAATTTCGGCGCCCCCTTAACCTTGTTGATCTTATGCAGGGAGCAAGGCTCACTTTTCAGGCGGCAATTTTCACGACTAACGCCGCCTGCACGGGTTGATGAGCAGACCCTTAATAAAGTGACTAACTGCCTCAGGGTTGTGGTCTTTTTACTGCTCACCGGCCACGGCTGGCTTAACGTGGTCGAAAAAAAGGGAATCATGGGCCAGTACGCCGCACTCGGTTTTTCGAATCCCGCAACAGTAGGGCATTTTGTCGGAATGTTTGAGATAGCGGCAGCATGCCTGTTGTTGATCCGACCTATCCGGCCGGTCATATTTGCCTTGCTGCTATGGAAAATGGGTACCGAACTTTTTTACCCGCACTGGGAAGCTTTTGAATGGATCGAGCGCGGCGGAAGTTATGGCGTCTTATTGGCCCTTTGGTTGGTATTGCCCCAATCTAAGTTATGGCGCAGGCAGCTGGTACAAACTGCCTGAGAATTGTTGTTGTTTATCAACTTAAAAAAATAAACGTTAAAACACAAAAGCTCTAAAATTTGATATAGTTGATTTGTTTTGATTTGACGAAAGCCGGGTGTGAGATACCCGGCTTTTATTTTATGTTTGCTTTTTATAAGCTGAAAGCCGAAGGCAGAAAGCTAAGAGCAAAATATGGTAAGATGATACATTATCAATAAATTTGAAACCAATTAACTACGAAATGGCAAGTCAACAGTCTTTAGCGGTTTATAAATCGGAGCATAAGCTTAATGCAATATCGGCGCTTGCTATTCACTGCCCACTGCCAACTGCCAACTGCCCACTGCCTGCTGCTACTGCCAACTCACCACTCACCACTAACCACCATGGCTACACCCGACGAAAACTTCGCTGCACTTAATTTAAACCTGCCACCCGCGCCAAAGCCTATGGGCGTTTACAAACCATGCCTGGTTGACGGGAAACACGCATACGTCTCGGGCCACGGAACGGTGCAGGATGACGGAACGCTTATTATTGGCCGTATAGGCGAAGAATTAACGCCGGAGGAAGGAAAACTTGCGGCGCGGCAGGTGGGCCTTGCTATACTTGCAACGCTGAAAGCTAATTTGGGCAGCCTGGACAAGGTAAAACGGGTAATAAAAGTATTGGGGATGGTAAATTGTACCGCCGACTTTACGAAACATCCCTTTATTATTAACGGCTGCAGTGAGCTTTTCGCAAAGGTTTGGGGCGAGGATAACGGCATTGGTGTAAGGAGCGCGGTAGGCATGGGCTCGCTGCCGGATAATATTCCGGTTGAAATTGAGGCTTTATTTGAGTTAGTTTGAGGGGAGTCTGAATCCCGATAGCTATCGGGACCGAAAGTCCGTAACTCGGAAAGACAGAAAGATTGAAAGTTGGCAAAAAAAGGACCGATAGATAGTTTCTTGATTTTAATTTGATGGTTCAGAAAGACTGGTATACGATAGCGGATGTCGACAAAGTCGATACACCCGCCCTTGTTGTTTATCCCCAAAGGGTAAAGGACAACGTCGGTATTTTGAAAAGCATGATCGATAAAGCGGCCCGGTTGCGGCCTCATGTAAAAACCTACAAAAACCGCGAAGTGACCAGGCTGCTGCTCGATTCGGGGATCAGGAAGTTTAAATGCGCTACCATTGCCGAAGCGGAGATGCTTGGAATGTGTAAGGCGCCTGATGTTTTGCTGGCCTATCAGCCTATCGGACCAAAATTGCAGCGGTTTATCAAATTGATCCTGGCTTACCCGGATACCCGGTTCTCGTGTTTGGTCGACAATGTCGGCGCCGCCATTGAGATTTCGGCTTCGGCATCAAAAAACAAATTGCACATCAATGTTTATATCGACCTGAACGTGGGTATGAACCGCACCGGCATTGCTCCGGGTAATGAGGTGATTCAATTGTACGCCGACTGCGCGTTATTGCCCGAGATCAATCCTGTCGGCCTGCATGCATATGACGGCCATATCCACGACGAAAATATGAAAGACCGGACTACCAATTGCGACAAGTGCTTCGAACCCGTTAGTAAATTAAGAGCTTCGTTAATGCAAATGGGTTATCCGGAGCCGGTAATCGTTGCAGGCGGATCGCCCACCTTTCCCATACACGCGCAGCGGAGGCATGTGGAATGCAGCCCCGGCACCTTTGTTTATTGGGACGAAGGCTACCAAAGCGAATTGACGGAACAGAAGTTTTTGCCGGCTGCGCTCGTGGTTTCAAGAGTAGTGTCTCTGCCTGACGAAACAAAGATTTGTTTGGACCTGGGGCATAAGTCGGTGGCATCGGAGAAGGAGCTTACCAAAAGGGTTTATTTCTTAAATGCGCCGGAGCTGGTGATGCTCAGCCACAGCGAAGAACACCTCGTGGCTGATGCCGGCAAAAGACATAAATACAAAGTAGGGGATGTTTTGTACGGCGTACCCTACCACATATGCCCCACAGTCGCCTTGTATGAACGGGCAATAACAATCGAAGACAGTAAAGTTAGCGGGGAATGGAAGAATATTGCAAGGGACAGGGTGATAACTATTTAGGGCAGTTTTACGATTCCCGACGTAGTAGCAGTCGCATTGGACACTGCCCAAAATCAACGAAATCATAAAAACCATAAAAATCAACGGTCCATGTTCACCATCGACGCCCATTTAGACCTCAGCATGAACGCCCTGGAATGGAACCGCGACCTGCGGAAACCCATTGCCGCCATAAACGAACCCGAACAAGGGATGACGGACAAACCTGACCGTGCAAAAGGCGTGTGTTCGCTGCCTGAGTTGCGGAAAGGAGGGATTGGCTTAGTAGTAGGTACACAAATCGGCCGTTATGTAGCGCCGGATAATCCCTTGCCGGGCTGGCACTCGCCCGAACAGGCCTGGGCCCAAACACAGGGCCAGCTTGCCTGGTACAAAGCCATGGAAGAAGACGGCGAAATGGTGCAGATCGATAACCTGGCGGGCCTCGAAAAACATGTAGTACTCTGGAACAATGGAAGCCTCGCCGAAAATAAGCCGGTTGGTTATATCTTAAGCCTTGAGGGGGCCGACTCGCTGATAACGGTCGGCCACCTGGAGAGGGCTTATGGCTACGGGCTTCGTGCCGTTGGGCCGGCGCATTATGGACCGGGCCGCTACGCCAATGGAACTGATGCTACAGGGAAAATGGGCCCGAATGGACTTGAATTGTTAAAAGAAATGGAGCGCATGAACATTATCCTGGATGCCACGCATCTATGTGATGATGCGTTTTGGCAAGCACTTCATCACTTCAATGGCCACGTTTGGGCAAGTCACAACAATTGCCGTGCCTTGGTAAATCATAACAGGCAGTTCAGCGATGAGATGATCAAAGCATTGGTCGATCGTGGCGCAGTCATCGGCGCGGCTTTGGACGCCTGGATGATGGTGCCCAACTGGATCCGCGGCGTTTCGGACCCCAGGGCGATGAACTGTAATCTTGACGTGATGATTGATCATATCGATCATATCTGTCAGGTCGCCGGCAATGCGCTGCATGTAGGGATCGGTTCTGACCTCGATGGCGCCTTTGGCCGTGAGCAATGCCCCTACGATCTGGAAACCATCGCCGACCTGCAGAAAGTGACAGCATTGTTTAAAAAACGAGGGTATAGTAACACCGATGTGGCAAACCTTATGCACGGCAACTGGTTAAGATTTCTGAGGAATGCCTGGGGATAGTCTTAAGCCCTGAGTCTAATCCCGATAGCTATCGGGACTTAAGTCAGAAAAGAAAAAATCGAGTAAATACTTACACTAAAAACTCTTCAACTTGAATAATCAAAAATCGGTGAAACTAAGCGCAGCGACTCATGAACGCCCCTGAAAAACAAACAACTCGTGAATAATCAAAAGGCAATCGGTGAAATCAAAAATCAATCGGTGAAATCACAAAAACAAATATGAACGAAGAACAAAATCGCCTGAAAGATCTCGTCTGGAAAAAGTGGGGTCCTTACGTAAGCGACCGCCAATGGGGAACTGTGCGCGAGGATTACAGCGCCAATGGCGATGCCTGGAATTATATTACGCATGATATGGCCCGCAGCAAAGCTTACCGCTGGGGCGAAGAAGGCATAGCCGGCATTTGCGACCGGGACCAACTGTTGTGCTTTTCCGTAGCCTTCTGGAATAAAAAGGACCCGATCATAAAGGAACGATATTTTGGCCTCAGTAACCCGGAGGGTAACCACGGCGAGGACGTAAAGGAGTTGTATTACTATCTCGATAACACACCAACACACGCGTACCAAAAGATGCTTTTCAAATATTCCCAAAGCGAATATCCCTATGGCTGGCTGGTTGACGAAAACAAACGGCGCGGACGTAACGACCCGGAATTTGAACTGATCGACACCGGCGTTTTCAACGAAGACGCCTATTTTGACATATTTATTGAATACGCCAAAAACACACCCGATGATATACTCATCAAGATAACCGTGGTTAACCACGGCGTTAATGATGCAACCCTAAATGTATTACCTACAGTGTGGTTCCGCAATACCTGGGCCTGGGGTTACAACAGCTACAAGCCGGAGCTGCTGGCGGATTCGCATGGGGTTATCGAGATCTATCACGAACAGCTCGGTCAACTTTGGTTAAACGGAGAGGGCGACCCTGAATTGCTGTTCTGTGATAATGAAACCAACACCCGGCGACTGTATAATTACGACGACGGTACGCCATATGTTAAAGATGGGATCAATGACTACCTGGTGCATGGAGCAAAAACCATTAACCCCAAAAACACCGGAACAAAAGCAGCCATTAACTATGATATAAAGGTTGAAGCAAAAAAGAGCACCACGCTGCGGCTGCGCTTATCTAACAATGCCAGCAACGCCTTTGATGATTTCGATGCTATTTTTAACACGAGGCTACAGGAAGCGGACCAGTTTTATGCTGATATTCAGCAGGGGAATGACAACGCTGACCGTAAAATGGTGCAACGACAGGCCTTTGCAGGCATGCTTTGGAGCAAACAGTTTTATTATTACGACATAAACCATTGGCTTCACGGTGACCCCGCCGAGCCTGCACCGCCGCCGCAGCGCTTAAACGGCCGCAACAGCAAATGGACACACCTGAATACCCGGGACATTATCTCCATGCCCGACAAATGGGAGTATCCCTGGTTTGCGTCCTGGGACCTGGCCTTCCACTGCCTGCCACTATCGACCATCGACATGGTATTTGCAAAATTTCAGCTCACGCTGCTCGTAAGAGACTGGTATATGCACCCTAACGGGCAGCTGCCGGCTTATGAATGGGACTTTGGTGATGCGAACCCTCCTGTGCACGCTATGATAACATGGCGGATATACCAGCAGGACAAGGCAGCGAACAACGGCGTGGGCGACACGTCTTTCCTCGAGCGGATATTCCACAAACTGATGATGAATTTCACCTGGTGGGTGAATCGAAAAGATGCATCGGGCAATAATATTTTTGAGGGCGGCTTTTTGGGTCTTGATAATATCGGTGTCTTTGACCGTAATGCCCACCTGCCCGAAGGCCAGCACCTGGAGCAATCTGACGGGACCAGCTGGATGGCCACCTATTCTCTGAATTTATTGCGGATAGCGGCGGAACTGGCTATAACAGACAAGGCTTATAACGACATCGCCAGTAAGTTCTTTGAGCACTTTATTTATATAGCGGGTGCGATGTCGAGCCTTGGATCGGATAAGCAGGGGCTTTGGGACGAAACCGATGGCTTCTACTATGACCAGATACGCATGCCCGATAACAGCACCCAAAAAATGAGGGTGAGGAGCCTGGTAGGTTTGATACCGCTATTTGCGGCAGAAGTGCTGGACGAGGATGACATTACCAATAACCCGATATTCGCCAACCGTATGAAATGGTTCTCCGAAAACCGGCCCGATCTTTCCGCCCTGGTTAGCCGCTGGGCCGAAACGAAAAGCCCTGGCAAGCACCTCATCAGCCTGCTGCGTGGCTACCGGATGAAATGCCTGCTGCGTTATATGTTGGATGAAAATGAGTTCTTAAGCCCTTATGGTATACGTTCCGTCTCCAAATATCATTTGGAACATCCGTATATAGTGAATGTGGATGGGATGCAATTCAGCATTAAATACACGCCGGCCGAAAGTGACAGCGGTTTGTTCGGCGGCAACAGCAACTGGCGTGGTCCCATATGGATTCCGATGAATTTTTTGTTGATCGGCAGCCTGCACAGGTTTTACGAATACTACGGCGATGATTTTAAAATTGAGTGTCCCACTAATTCGGGTAATTTTATGACGCTGCAGGAAGTGGCAAATGAACTGTACAAGCGTGTTTCAAACTTGTTTTTAGCCGATAAGGATGGGAAGCGGGCCGTTTTTAATCAATATCCTAAAATGCAGGTCGATCCTAACTTTAAGGATTACATCCTGTTCCACGAATATTTTGATGGGGACACGGGCAGGGGAGTTGGGGCTTCGCACCAAACCGGCTGGACGGGGTTAATTGCTAACTGCTTGCATCAACAAAACGTTTGAAGCCACGAGTCGTTATAATGCCTGGTCTGCAATGGCGTCCATTTGCACAATATTTTTAAAGCGAAATGCCTTTATTAGTTTGTCAATTTACTACATATAATGCTGGGAAGAGGTGGCTGAATACATAAGCGGGTGGCTTGAGGCGTATGCCCGCGAACAGTTTTACATTTCAAACGCCAACGGATAAGCAAATTTTTAGTTCGCAAAAAGCCGCCCGCATGCATTTGAAAGGGCGGCTTTTTTGTGTTGAATAGCCTGGAGAAACGCCATTCATTTCAGTTTAAGCCTTAATGTGTAAAAATGACACAATAAAATTTCTGAATTCCATTTTAATCGTTTAGCTTTATACAAACCATATAAACTAAACAAACCAATATGAATTTA
>Ga0302306_10001568_pt1 | contig 12350 bp, 12 predicted proteins | sample III_Palsa_E3_1_FD_198761 | JGI IMG/M metagenome (GOLD analysis project Ga0302306, IMG submission 198761) | Peat permafrost microbial communities from Stordalen Mire near Abisko, Sweden - III_Palsa_E3_1 | ecosystem: Environmental > Terrestrial > Soil > Palsa > Peat permafrost | place: Sweden...
TAAAATTGATGATGAGCGGGTTATCTACGTCGGCGTCGCTGAGTTGAACAATGATGGTATTATAAAACTTAAGATCGGCAGATAGATTATCCAGGGTTTTTACTCCTGTGTAAGTGTTGGCGTCGATGGATACTACTTTATCGTATTTGTTCAACAGGCTGTCGAAGCTTGCCGCGTAGGGATATGAAAAATGAACGCTTGCCGCCTTTAACTGGTCGAGGTTTTGCAACGGCAACAGGTAGGCGCCGTTATTTAATAAAAAAGTGGCTTGCTCAACGCGCCCCTCTTCCTCAACATAGGCTTTGCCGGTAAACGGAGGGTTTTGTGCGCAGGCGGAGTGAAATAAAATAAAGCCCAATAAAATCACCGAACCCAGCCGCCACTTACTTTTTTGCATACACTTGTTCTCCGTTAACATAGGTCATTAACACTTTAACCTGTGGTAAGGTTGCGCCGTCTGCCTTCATAATGTCGTTATTTAATATCACAAAGTCGGCGTATTTGCCCGGCTCTATGCTCCCTTTTTCTTTTTCCTCAAAGTTGGCTTTGGCAGCCCATATCGTCATGCCCCTTAAAGCCTGCTCCCTGGTGAGCGCATTTTCCATCTGGAAACCGGCCGGCGGGTAGTTCTTCAGGTCCCGGCGCTCAACGGCAGCGTAAAATGTGTAAATGGGGTTGATGTTTTCTACCGGAAAGTCGGTTCCTAAAGGCAGCCAGCCGTTTTGTTCCAGCAGCTGTTTATAGATGTAAGAGGATTTGAGCCTCGCGCTGCCCAGCCGGTCGCCGGCCCAATACATGTCAGACGTGGCATGTGTAGGCTGAACAGATGGGATAATACTGTATTCGCCGAAAAGTTTCACATCCTCCGGCGCCAGCACCTGCGCGTGTTCAATCCGCCAGCGGCGGTCGTTCTTGCCTTTTAATACGCTTGCATACACTTTTAATATTACCCTGTTAGCTGAGTCGCCGATGGCATGGGTACAAAGCTGGAAGCCCTTGGCGAACACCTTTTCGGCCACATCCTGGAAATGTTTCTGACTGCTGAGCAGGAAACCCCGCCAGTTTTTCTGATCGCTATAGGGCTGCAGCAGGCATGCCCCTCTTGATCCCAAAGCGCCATCAGCGTACATCTTAATCGCCCGTACATCCAGGCCCGGGGTTTTGTAAACGCCCCGCTTAAACAGGTACGTAAAGTCATCCGGGGTATCCGAAAGCATTACATACAGGCGTATTTTCAAATCGCCTTTGTGCTGCAGCTGCGCAATGGTATTCACCAGGGTATAAGGCAGGCCACAGTCTTCAACTGTCGTTAATCCTACCGCAAAGCAATTATGCTGCGCATCCAGCAGTGCTGTCTGTATCAGGTCGTCGGTAGGCGCGGGTATTTTTCGTTGTACCAAACTTTTGGCATTATCGACCAATACACCGGTAAGTTTGCCGTTCACCGTTTCAATTGTGCCCCCTGTGATGGTTTGGCCAGGCTTTATCCCCGCTATATTCAGCGCTGCCTGGTTGGCAATGGCCGCGTGGCCATCGATCCGGCTTAGCACAACCGGCCGTACCGGGAACATCGAATCCAGCTTAGCCTTATCCGGAAATTGTTTTACCGCCCATTTATTTTGATCCCAGCCGTGGCCTGTTATCCAGCCTTCGGGGTTTTTACGCGCGAATGAGTTAACCGAATCAAGCACTTCCTGCCAGCTCCTTGTGTTTTCGAGCCGGGCTTCCTGCAGGCTCATGCCGTATTCCAGAAAGTGTGCGTGGGCATCAATAAAACCCGGGTAAACGGGCTTGCCTTCGGCATCTATTACGTGCCGCGCGTTATACTTCTGCTCAAGCGTGTCACCTTTACCTACTGCAATGATCTTTCCGCCTTTCACCACAAAAGCATCAGCTGTTGAAAAGGCGCTATCGACAGTATAAACCACTGCATTTTCAACAAGGATGTCGGCATTAAAATTCTTATGCGTACAGCCGGCTATAGCTAATAGCAGCAGGGCCAGGGGCAAAAATTTGTTCATCGGTATTTGTAAAAAGTGCGTAAGCTACAAAACTATATACAAAATCAAATGCATAAAGTTATGGCATCAAATAATTAATTTAGCGGCGGAATCGAAATCGAAGGGAAATTACAGCAAATGCCAGACATCATACAGCTTTTACCAGACGCCGTTGCCAATCAGATTGCCGCCGGTGAGGTGGTGCAGCGGCCGGCTTCGGCAGTGAAAGAACTGGTTGAAAATGCGCTGGATGCCGGCGCCGGCAAAATACAAGTGATCCTGAAAGATGGGGGTAAATCCCTGTTGCAGGTGATTGACAACGGCTGTGGCATGAGCCTGACCGATGCCCGCATGAGTTTTGAACGCCATGCAACCTCGAAGATCCGAAAAGCCGAAGACCTTTTTGCCATCCGCACCATGGGGTTCCGCGGCGAGGCCCTGGCCTCTATCGCCGCTATCGCCCAGGTGGAGTTAAAAACCCGCCGACATGAAGACGAACTGGGCACCTGCATTTTTATCGAAGGCTCGGAGGTGCTTAGCCAGCAGGCTTGTTCGGCAGCTACCGGTACCTCCATCTGTGTAAAAAATCTTTTTTACAATACGCCCGCCCGCCGCAACTTTTTAAAGAGCAACCCGGTGGAGATGCGACACATTATTGATGAATTCCAACGGACGTCCCTGGCCAATCCGCAGGTGTTTTTTAGCCTGCATCACGACGGGCAGGAAGTTTACCACCTGCCGGCTGCCACGCTTAAGCAGCGCATCGTCCACCTGTTTGGCAATAATTATAACGAGCGGCTGGTGCCTGTGGAAGAAGATACCAATGTAATTAAGCTGCGTGGTTTTGTTGGGAAGCCCGAATATGCCAAGAGGACCCGCGGCGAGCAATTCTTTTTTGTAAACAACCGCTACATACGCGACGCTTATCTCAACCACGCGGTTTTAATGGCATTTAAAGAGTTACTGCCCGAAGATACCTATCCCCTTTATGTGCTTTTTATCGAGATCGACCCGGCGAAGATCGACATCAACGTGCACCCCACAAAAACCGAGATCAAATACCAGGACGAGCAAACCATTTATGCCATTATCCGCTCGGCCGTGAGGAGATCGCTCGGCAGGTACAATATTACCCCAAGCCTGGATTTCGACCAGGAAAACAGCATTGAGCACCTGGTAACCCACAAACCGCTGGCAGAAATTGTGGCGCCTACCATCAGCTTTAACCCGGATTACAATCCCTTCCATCCTGAAAAGAAACTGGAACGGGAGATTCCCTTCCTGCGCAATACCGGGGAATACGGCAAATCGCCGATCCCGCAAAACTGGGACACGCTATACGAGATCAGCCGGAAGGAAGTGGTGATCCAGCAGCAGATGCACAGCGAAAAAGGCATTGATGTGGACGACCAGGAGCTGATCAAACCAAGTGAACGACAGCTTTTTCAATTGCATAACCGGTTTATACTTTCGCAGATAAAATCCGGCTTTATGGTGATCAACCAGCAGTCGGCACATGAGCGCATTTTATATGAGCGCTTCTTGCAGCAGCTGCAAAGCCATAGCGGCGTGAGCCAGCAGAGCCTTTTTCCGCAATCGGTTACCTTAAATGGCGGCGACTTTGAACTATTAAAGGAACTTTTACCCGATATTCGTGCCCTGGGATTTGATATACGTGAATTTGGGCGGAATACTGTTGTGGTGGAAGGCGTACCGGCCGACCTGGGCCATACGCCCGAAAGCGGGATATTGGAACAACTGATCGAAGGCTTTAAAAATAACCAGGCAGTATTGAAACTGGATAAGCGCGACAGCCTGGCAAGGTCATTAGCAAGAAATGCTGCAACGAAAACAGGCACAAAGATGTCATTGGAAGAAATGAGCTTGCTGATAGATCAGCTGTTTGCCTGCCAGATGCCAAACGTGGCGCTCAACGGCAACCACGTGATCACAACCCTGACTGTTGAAGAACTTTTAGAACGATTTGTAAAATAAATCCCGCAAATACGGGAATGTAAAAATTAATTATGAGCCAATACAGGCAATCGCCATTCGCAAACCTTACCCCTGTGGTAAAAAACCTGCTGATCCTCAACTTTATCTGTTTTTTGTTTTTTAAAATAATTGACCATGGCGATCCCAATGGGCCAGTAACGACATATTTAGGGGGTTTCTATTTTGATTCTCCAAATTTTAAACCATGGCAGGCGATCACATATATGTTTATGCACGGAGGGTGGGAGCATATAATTTTCAATATGCTGGCTCTTTTTATGTTTGGACCGATTTTGGAATACGCGATCGGGCCGAAGCGATTTTTACTGCTTTATTTTGTCGCTGGAGTCGGAGCGTATATTCTTCAAACTTTCGTTCAAGCAATTGAAGTTCATAATATTACGGGAAGTTTTGTAATCGACCAACCGGGATTGATTTCGACTTATTACCAATATGGAGAAAAGGGCCAACAGCTTCATGACTTGTTTTTCGGCCCACTCGTTGGTGCCTCCGGAGCGATATTCGGTGTAGTTGTTGCCTTCGCGATGCTTTATCCCGACATGGAGCTAATGATCTTATTTATACCTGTGCCTGTTAAAGCGAAATATCTTATACCTGTTTATATTCTAATTGAACTCATTTCTGGCTTTGGTCAGTTTACCGGGGATAATGTCGCCCACTTTGCCCACATTGGCGGAGCCCTGGTAGGCTTCATTATGATAAAAATCTGGCGTTACCGGTAGATTTTTGCGCCTAAAATCGAATCTAAAGGCCCTTTTAGTTAGCAAATTGTAAAATGCGCAAAACATTACAACTTTTTTAAAAAAATAGGGTTAACTTTAAGTAGCTTTTTTTCAGACGCATGAGTACCTTGTGGCAAGACATACAATATAAAATGCTCCGGTCGGGCAGCAAGCTAAACCTGCTGATCGGCATTAACATCATTGTTTATTTACTGATCAATATCCCGGCCACAGTTGAGACGCTTTTCTTCAATTCGAGCGTGCTCGCCCTGTTCACTGACGAGTACCTGTTGTTGCCCGCCTATTTGCCCAAATTGCTTACCCACTTCTGGACGCCCTTCACCTACATGTTCATGCATGCCGGTATCTTCCACATACTATTCAATATGCTGTGGTTTTACTGGTTCGGGCAGATATTTGAAGAATACCTGGGCAAAAAACGCACACTCGGCTTGTATATTATGGGTGGCCTTGCCGGCGCTTTTTTATTCGTGCTTTGTTATAATACTGTCCCTTTATACACCCAGATACACGCGGCAGTCGGCAGTACCCTCGTAGGCGCTTCGGCCAGTGTGATGGCCATTATCGTAGCAACCGCTACCTTGCTGCCGGATTATACCATTCCGCTGATACTGATCGGGCCGGTCAAGTTAAAATGGCTCGCACTGTTTTTTGTGATCATCGACTTTTTAGGGATTACCGGATTGAATGCAGGCGGCGAATTGTCGCACCTCGGGGGCGCACTGATCGGCTTTATCTACATCAAACAGCTGCAAAACGGCAACGACATGATCGGCACGGTGGCGGGGCTGTTTAAACCGAAGCCAACAATGAAGATCGTGTCGAAAAATAATTCAAGAAGTTCAAACGATTTACCGCGACAAGAAGAAATAGATTTTATATTAGACAAAATATCCAAGTCGGGTTATGACAGCCTGACCCGCCAGGAGAAAGAAATACTTTTTCGAGCAAGCAATAATGAAGGCTAAGAACAAATTACCTGTTATCGATAAAGTAATTTTATTTCTTAATGTCCTTCTGTCCCTTTTCTTACTGACCAGCTACCTTGCCCGGTTGGTCGACCCGGTAACCATCTGGGAGTTCGCATTTTTTGGCCTGGCCTATCCGTTTTTGTTGATGGCAAACCTAATCATGGCTATTTATTGGCTCCTCCGGAGGCGCTGGTATATGCTGCTCCCGGTTATTTGCATTGCCTGCGGCTGGAATGTGCTGAGCAATTCGATTGGTTTCCGATCATCCGCAGCCGGCGAAAGCAAGCCCGCGGATACCGCTAATATCAGGATGATGACCTATAACGTACACGATTTTAAGCGCTACGGCTCCAAAAACGATATCTCCACCAAGCACGACATCCTCGACATCATTAGCCAGGAGCAGCCTGATATCCTCGGCATACAGGAGTTTTATACGCGTACCCAGGGGCAATACGACATGCGGGATTCCATTGTGAAAATAATGGGCAGTGCTTATTATTATTTCGAGCCGGTTATTGCTAACAAGACTGAAGCCCTCGGCATAGCCATATTTTCAAAATACCCCATTACCGGGCACGGCCTTATCCGGTTTGTTGACCGGGCCAGTGAAAATGCGTGTATTTATATCGACGTAAAAAAAGGCAATCAGCAGCTGCGCATCTACAGCGTGCACCTGCAATCCATCCGCTTCGACCCGGAAGACTACCGTTATATCAATAGCATTACCCACAGCGGCGCAACGGATATGAACTTAACGCGCAGGCTTGGGAGTAAACTGAAAACCGCCTTTATCAAACGAAGCGCGCAGGTGGTAAAAATAAAACAGGATGCCGCGCAATGCCCATATCCCTACATCATTTCCGGCGATTTTAACGATACCCCGGCTTCCTATGCCGTAAACTATCTATCCAAAGGTTTAAAAAATGCCTTCCGCGAAAAAGGCTCCGGCTTCGGCCGTACCTATAACGGCAATTTTCCAAATTTCCAGATCGATTATATCATGGCCAGTCCGCAGTTTGATGTAAGCAGTTATGATATTATTCAAAAAAAGCTATCGGATCATTTCCCGGTGAGGAGCGATCTGGTGTTGAGGTGAGGTGATCGAATTGTCGACCTACATCCTTGGTTTCCGGCTATGGCGGCCCAGGCATTTGTTGTCAGGTTAATGCGAGGTCAATGCTATTTTTTTTGCGGGGTTATTCTCGATTATTGGTGGTTAATGCGAGGTTAATGCTGCTTTTTTTGCGTGGTTTTTGTTGGTTTTACTTATAGACGGCATGTTCAAATAGTTGACCAACAGTTGTTTGAACATTTTTTTGTACCGTTTTTATGTACTTTCATTGTACATTTGGTGTACTTTCCATGTACTTTCCGTGTACTTTGATGTACTGACGCGTGTATGACCCGTCCTGAAATTTGTTTACACTTTTGTTAGGTAATCCTGTTTTTTGTTTACTGCCAGTTCGGAGATCGCCATCACAGACGCGAAGGTCGGAGACGCAAAGTATTGCGTCTCTACGGCCGATAAAAACGACTGCCATTAAATATGTCAAAGAACTAATTATCAGCTATCTACAGCCTTTTTTTAGAGAAAAACATGGGTTAGTCCCTGTGCATTTATTATGAATTACTTATGTTTTTGTTGTGATTTTATTGTGATTTTATTGTGTTTTGCTTGTGATTTCATTGCCTGGCCAATCCTAAACGCAGTATCAAAAGCTAAATTTTGAAGACCCAGGCCAACGGGGGCGTTGTTCATTCGAAACAAAAGGACGAGGTGCAATTTGGCGTTAAGATTTGCTAACAAATTTAGTATTTAAAAATCGAACTGTCAAGAAATAGTTTTCAACATTGCGTGTCATTGGTGAAAAGTAAGTAGCAAGCTGTCGGATCTTTTCCCCGTGACGAGCGATTTGGTGTTGAGGTGAGGGAGAAAGTGTTTTTGTTATTATAATTTATAAGGATCGACGAGTTTCAGCGAGCCAATGCTTTTAAAGTCGGAAACATTGCGGGAAATCAAAACCATGTCATAAACGAGCGCTGTGGCGGCGATAATTGCATCAGGTAATTTGGTTTTATGTTTCTTTCGAATATCAATGGTCGTATCAACCATACTATCTGTTAAACCAAATATCGCAGCATCGTTCATAAAATTTACCAATAATTGATAATGTTCATCGGGCGCGTTAAAACCAAGCACTTCAATTTTGGTAACAACAGATATATTAGGCACAGCATTTATAATACCGCTCATAAAATCCATGCTGGCCGCAGGTAGCTTTTTACCGAGATAATCAATAACAGCATTTGTATCAATTAAATACTGCCGTTGTTCCATTCGTTGCGACTTTGGGCTACATAATCTTGTAGTTCATCTGCAATATCGGCAGGCAATTTGCCTGCGTACTTTTCAGAGAGCGACAGGCTTGTCTGCATGCTTTTTTTAAGCAGCGTGATCATATGCCTGTCTTCCAGGTCTTCCAAAAGCTTGTATGCCTTATTATCGTTTATTTGTACGAGCACTGTTTCCATATCAAAATCATTTTAAAAATATCACCTGTAGTTTGTCCTACCTACATGTTTTTATAAACCGAATCCGTTTCGTAATAGTCTTTTAGAAACTGGGCTTTTGCTATGTTTTAAATTCTGTTTCTTCCTTTTTCGACAAAGACCCCTCTAACTGACAATTTTCAGAAATTTTAATCGCGTTTTCCGATATTTCTGTTTCAAACGCTACTGACTTCATATCCTTTGTACTTATCACAAATTTACTTTTATATCTTTAGTAAAACAAATTGAGATAATATGCCAGATAACGAAACGACACGTTTGAACTGGCGCATTACTTTAACGCTCACAAAGGCGAAAAAATAACAATAAATCTGAAAGTGATATGACACAGGAGGAACGCTTTGAATTTGCAAAACTACTTGTGCAAAATGTAAGAGATTCTGCAATTAAGAGTTGCGATGTTCAGTTGCATGCGCATAACATGAATTCACCTACTGCAAAGCGTTGGCGGGACGCCAAAAACAGTGGCAAAATAGCTGAATTTGGTGAAATGATTATTTCAGATTGCGTTGACGAAACAATATTTTATTTTCTTCTGGCAATTGATGAAGGGCTACTAAATATTTCATTCACTACATCAAGTGGCAAAAGTGTCGCTCTATCAGGAGATATAATTGGCGAACTAGGCGGATGGTACATGGGAGAGTGGAGATTTAGCCATTCAGCAGAGCGGTGTTCGAACGATCTTGATGGAATCTAATGATGGGAACTGTTCTACTTTCAATCGCGTCTATTGGCAGGGGCAAAAGCGTACAGGCGGCCAGTGACGCGCCGAAATAAAATTTCCAAATCCGACATCCCAAATCACCCCTTCCCTTTCATCTCATCCTGCACCGCCCTAAAAAACTCGTTGATGTGCTGGGAGCCGATGATATAAACAAGCCCATCGCGGTCGGTTAAAAAAAGGGCATTGTTGCCGGACGCAAAAAAGCGGATGGTTCCCTTGTTATGGAGGTTGTAAACCGGGTTATTGAATAAATAGTGGCTGTACTCGCCCTTTTCCACTTTCACGATACTGTTGAGGTCGATCTTTACCAGGCGGGTTGTCCACAGGCCGTCCAATAAAATGCTTTTATTGAATATCCGGGTGCGGAAATGAAGCAAAAAGCCCATAATGATGGAGATGATGATAATGGCGAAGCCCACCACCACCAGCAGGTCGCCGTTGCGTTCGCGCTCATCGGTAAAAAAATAAGCGGCAAAGCAAAACATGGCCAAAACCAGGCGTATGGTCATGGGGATGAACTCCCTGCCCAGGTACTGTTTTTCGATATAAACCGGCTTATCGCTCATTTTTTAAACAGTTCGAATATAGTGACTTTTTTGGTTTTGTCACTTACTTTGTACCTTTCATCGGGCCGATAGCCGCCTATCCATATTACATCGCCATTGCCATTGATTAACAGCGGTATTTCCTTTTTCCGCAGCAGCGGCACTTTCTCTGTGGTAAAAAAATCGCTTAGTTTTTTGCTGCCTTTCATGCCCAGCGGGTAAAAACGGTCGCCCTCCTGCCAGGGCCGCAGCCTCAGCGGGTAAGCCAGGAGCGCGGCATCAACCGATACTGCCATCGGGTTATCCGTCACGATCAAAGGGCTGTCATCATGCAAAACAGCCAGCTTCCAGCCGGCATAATCCACTTCATGTTGATTTTCGGAGATCAGCATTTCCGAAGACGCAACCTTTCCCGCCGGAGTAATAATGAGCTTTTGGCGATCGAGCACCATCTTGTACCCGGGCGTTTCAAACACCCGGCCGGCGTGTTTGTCCAGCGATGCGATCAAGTCGTCGACAACCGTCTCATTCGCGCCATATTCCTGGAGCAGGCCGAACAGCAGCAAACGCTTGGGCTCGAGCTTCTTTAATCCGGCGATTGGAATTTCGATATCGTCCACTTTGAAGACGAATAATTCTTTTTTAAGCGCTGCTATTTGCAGTTCCAGCAGGGCTTCCAGGTCACGAAAATGCTCCAGGTTTTTGGCAAAGGTTTGTTCAAGCGCAGGATTCAGTTCCTTCAACTTCGGGATCACTTCGAGCCTTAGCTTATTGCGCGCATATTTATTGGAGGCATTGGAGCTGTCTTCCACATACGCCAGTCCGTTTTCATCAATTACCTGCTGAATTCCATCACGGTTTAAAAACAAAAGCGGCCGGACAAGGCTGCCGTTTTTTGGAAGGATGCCATGCAGCCCCGCTATACCGGTACCCCGTGTAAGGTTCAACAATATTGTTTCGATCGCATCGTTCTGATGGTGCGCAAGCGCAACTACGGTATAGGCGGATTGCTGCCGCACTTGTTCGAACCAGCGGTAACGCAGTTCACGGGCAGCCATTTGGGTGGATATTTTTTCTTGAGCAGCATAATGCAGGGTGTCAAATGTGGTCGAATGAAATGGTGCCCGGAGTTGTTGTGCCAGGTTATGGCAAAATTCCTGGTCCCTCGTGGATTCGTCACCGCGCAGCTGGAAATTACAATGGGCCAATCCAAAGTTAAAACCGGCCGACCGGAGTAAATGAACCATCAGCACCGAGTCCATACCCCCGCTTACAGCCGCCAGTATTTTACTGTCGCTGTTGAATAAGCTGTGCTGATCAACAAACCCTATGAACTGTTTAACCGGGAGCATCCATCAAAATTATCAATTTAAACACAGCAGCTATAACAAAATTGTACGAATTGAAAACCCAACCTGCTAATGCAGGTTGATCTAAAGTCAGGGTGGGTAAAAATTTGGTTACCTAATGCCCCGACAAAAAACTAATTTTGCCGCTGTGAGGAAATACGTTTTATGCTTTTGTTTTTTACTGGCCGGGTTAACAATTATGGCACAGCCTCCGCATAAATCAATCGTTAACCTCATTAAATCGCAAAGCAGTACCGGTATAAAGGTAAACGGGAAGGAAACGATAAAGGTTTACCAGGGCACCTTTAAGCAGGATTATTCGACCCTTACGTCGGACAGTGCCTACTTTTACCCCGCCCTGAATATGGTGGATGCCTTTGGCCACGTGGTGATAGACCAGGGCGACACGCTCCATATTTACTCCGACTTGCTGAATTACAACGGCAACACCAAAATAGCCATCTTAACCAATAACGTTAAAATGGTTGACAAGGATGCTACGCTAACCACCAACCACCTCACGTACAATACGGCAACCCGCATCGGCATTTATACCGATGGCGGAAAGCTGGTAAATAAGGACAATACGCTGCTGAGCAAAACCGGCTATTATTTTGCCAAGACGCGCGACTCCTATTTCAGGTACAATGTTTCATTAACCACGCCTGATGCCCTCGTGTTAACCGACACCATGCGATACAATACCGGCAGCAGGATATCCTATTTTTATGGCCCGACCAATATTTACGGCACCAAGGGCAAAAAAGACCAGGACACGCTTTACACCGAAAACGGGCAATACAACACCAAAACCGAACAAGGGGCCTTTGGCAAAAATAACCTGTATCACTCCGGGACCAAAAGCTTGAAGGGCGACAGCCTGTTTTACGACAAGCTAAAAGGCTATGGTCGCGCCGTTATGCACGTCACTTTTGAAGATAAGGAAGATAAAACCGTCATCAAGGGCAATTTGGGCACTTACTTTAAGGACGACGAACACACGCTTATTACCCAGGACCCCTATGTGACCATGATAACCGAAAAAAATGACTCCACTCAAACCGATTCCGCGGCAAAGGCGGATTCTGTCCGCAAAGCCGATTCCATCAGCAAGGCTGGCGTGTCCAAAAAGAGTGTGATCAATATGAATCAGCTCATCAAAAAAACCCTCCCCGGTAAAACAGACACGGTGAGCGCCGCTCAGCAGGCGGCTATCATGAAGGCGATTGCAGTAAATAAAGATTCGGTGCTTAAGGCCGCGCGAAAAAACAACATCGTCAAAACCATTATTGCCAACAAAGACTCAACGGACAAGTTGAAAACCATATTGCGCACAAAAGCCGATTCTCTATTAAAGTCGCCGCAGGTTCAAAAGGCTATAACGAATACAAGGACCGGAAATTCAAAAAAAGGTAAGGCGGCAAG
>Ga0302306_10001571_pt1 | contig 12329 bp, 10 predicted proteins | sample III_Palsa_E3_1_FD_198761 | JGI IMG/M metagenome (GOLD analysis project Ga0302306, IMG submission 198761) | Peat permafrost microbial communities from Stordalen Mire near Abisko, Sweden - III_Palsa_E3_1 | ecosystem: Environmental > Terrestrial > Soil > Palsa > Peat permafrost | place: Sweden...
CGTGCTGTCCGGCGTGACCCGCGCGATCCTGCTGATCATGGCGATAGCGTTTGTATTGGCGCCATTTGGTGCTGGACCCGAGGAACTGGCTGGACGTATCGGTACGCTGCTGTCGGGTGGCTCGCTGGGTTCGCTGAAGATCGTACCCAGCAATATCCTTGGTGCCTTGCTGGTATTCGGCATCGGCCTGGTCGTGCTCCGGGTGATCAAGCGCTGGCTAAGCGAGCAACTGCTACCGAAGACTTCATTCGATCTGGGCATGCAGAACTCGGTGCTGACTTTGCTGGGCTATGTTGGCGGCGTATTCGTGTTCGTGCTCGCACTGCTCGAGTTGAACGTCAACCTGACCAGCATCACCTGGATGGCCAGCGCGCTGTCTGTCGGTATTGGTTTCGGTCTGCAGGCGATCGTGCAGAATTTTATTTCCGGTCTGATCCTGCTGGCCGAGCGGCCAGTGAAGGTCGGCGACTGGGTCAGCATCGGCGGTGTCGAGGGTGATATCCGCCGCATCAACGTGCGCGCTACCGAAATCCAGATGGGCGACCGCTCGACCATGATCGTGCCAAACTCCCAGTTCATCACCCAGAACGTGCGCAACGTGACCCTGGCCAACGCGCAGGGACGTGTGCACATCACCCTGCCGATGCCACTGGATACCGATGCCAGCAAGGCGCGCGAAATCATTCTGGAGGTGCTTAACGCACATCCATCAACACTTGCCACGCCAGCGCCGGTCGTACGACTGGACAACCTCGACGCCGGCACCATGACGTTCGACTGCACCGCCTACGTCAACAGCCCGCGCGACGTCAGCGCTGTGAAAAGCGATCTGCTGTTCGAAACGCTGGACCGCCTGCGCGACGCGAAGCTGCCGATGACCAGTCCGCAAAGCATGATCGTGCACACCTTGCCCGCCCCACTGGTGAACGACGACAGCCGCGACGACAAGGATTGACCGGGGCGTCCGACTGACGATTTGATCGGATGCGCAAGCTTGCATACGTTCGCTCGTTGCCGACTGCGGCTACTGCGATCAAATACATCTGGGTCACGCATCCCGACACTTTCCGGCGTGACTACTTTTGCGCAACAGCGCAGACCATGCATCAATCATCTGCCGCTCGATTGAATGGCCGTGGCGAACGTGTTGCCTGCGGAAATCAACAAGACGCCGTGCTGATATCGCGCTAGCCTGATCTTCAGATTCCAGCCAAGGAGTTTTTGCGATGTCCACGTCCAGACCGAACGGCAGCACCATCATCCCCGGCATGCGTTACCGCGATGCGCATGCCGCAATCGATTTTCTGTGTACGGCATTCGGCTTCACCAAGCATGCTGTTTATGAAAACGAGCGAGGCGGTGTGGAACACGCACAGCTGACCTACGGCAACGGCATGATCATGCTCGGCGAAGTGCGCGACGACGAATTCGGCAAACGCATTGCTCAACCCAGTGACATCGGCGGCAGAGAAACGCAATGCGCATGCGTCACCGTCATCAATTGCAAGTCTCACTATCAGCAGGCACTGGCGGCCGGCGCCACGATCGTCGATGACTATGCCGAAAAGGACTACGGCGGTGCCGGCTACAGTTGCCGCGATCCGGAAGGTCACCTGTGGTATTTCGGCAGCTACGATCCGTGGCATGCGTCGTGAAGCAGAACAACGGGCCGGCATGAGCCGGCCCGTTGTAAGTACCTAGCGGTCAAAACCGCGGATTACGAGCACTTCTCGTCTTTGGCCGCGTGATAACCCGCCGCCTGCGCGTCCGACGCGCTCATGTACTTGCCCTGCTTGGTGGTGCCATACCACTTGCTGCCCTGGCAGTGATACGCCTTGCTCTTGCTACCAGTATTGACCCAAACCTGGCCCGGACCACCGCCCGCGGCGGCGGTAGCAGCAGGTGCCGACGCACCCTTCTTCGAGGTTGCTGCCGCCGCAGCTGGCGTGGCCGCTGCGGCTGGCGCTGCTGCTGCGGGGGCTGCGGCCGGGGCCGCTGCTGCAGCTGGTGTGCCGGCTGCGGCATACCACTCCTTCACGCCCTTGTGCCCCTTGCAAGCACCCTTCTTGCTGGCCTGACTGGAATAGCTGCCGTCCTTGCACTGGCCGGTCGAACCGGCCGGTGCAGCGGACTGCTGCGCGTGAACCGCGGAACCGATAAACAGACAGAAAATGGCTGCCGCGATCAAGCCTGCTTTCGTCGAACGTGCTGCGATCAAACCTGATGATTTCATCTCGAATACTCCAACGTGCGTTGACGTAACCCCTTGGAATCGCCGCTTCATATGCGAAACGGCGCCCACCTTATTGGCCACACGCCGGACGCTCTGCGCATACGCTGAAGCGACGGATTGCGGCGGCCTCCCCAAGCACCGGGACTGCAGTGCCTGCTGCGCGACTATGCCGCAAATCCGTGACGATAAACATGACGATAAAACCGCATTCGTCGGCTGCGTTTATCTGGCAGACGGTCGCAGCACCTTATTCGGAATGCTGTGCCAAGCTGCTGACCGGCGCGACGATCTGCGCTTGTGCCGGCGGCCTCATCGTCGAATCCGGTCGCGCGACGGCATACATTTCCCAACTGATCTGCTTGAGCAAGGCGCGCGGATCATCGCCCTGGGTATACAGATCAGCGTGCGTCTTGCCCGCCAGATAGCGAAAATCGGATCTCGCGTGCAGGTTATCCAGCACTGCCTGCAGCTTGTGCACCGCACCATCCAAGTAATAGGTATCGGCAGTACCGACCATCACGTGAATCTTTCCATCCAGATCGGGCTTCAGCAGCGGCCAGTCGACCTGAAGGCGATGCGCAATGTCGTAATGCGCCCGCCAGTACGCCACCACCGCCGGATCAACTGCACCGGTATCGCGATCGAACAGCAGCGCCGGTCGTCCATCTTCTTTGCGCGGTGAAAACACCCATTCATACGACGACATCTGGCCGCCGTACAAACCGAGCACGCGTTCAAGTTTGGCTGAATCCTCAAACGTGCCCTGGACCTTCCCGTTCAATCGCTCCAGCGGCCACGGCTTACCGTCGGGCCGGTGATAGACGTTGGCATTTGGCGCATAGAGATTGATGCCGGAAAAATCGTGAAAATCGACCGGATCGGGTGACGTCGACCACGTACCGCCAAACATCTTCGGATAGGTGATCTGCAGCCACAGCGTCGCCCAGCCACCCGACGAATGGCCGGTGAGAAAACGACCGGAAGCGCGCGCATCCATTCGATAGTGCGACTCCAACTGCGGAATCAGTTCCTCAGTCAGCGCCTTGCCCCAGGGGCCGTTATTGACCGAGTCGGCAAACTCCTGCGTACCGGTAGGGCCGGACTCGTCCAGAAACACCCAGATCATCGGCGGCATCTCACCCTTCATCATCGCCAGATGCACGCCCACCACGGTATTGATCAGGCGTTCGTCGTTGCCGCCATAGCCGTGGGTGTAATACACCGTAGGGAACCGCGTACTGCCGCTGGTTTCGTATCCTGGCGGAGTCAATACCCAGCCACGTATATGGATCGGCCTGCCCCAGAAAACGGAGAGCATCGGGCTGACCATGTCGATCGGCCTGGTATGTGCGCGCGCGTCCGGCGCTGCGGCCTGCAGATCTGGCGTCGAGGTCAGCTGCCACGGATAGGGCTCGGACTGTACGCGTACCAATCGCAGGGTTGAAGGCGTAATCGCCGGCAAGTGCACGTTGATTACCGGGCTGACCAGATCGCCGGCGCTTCGTCCGCTGTAGTTGTAGTTGTGATCCAGATCGAGCACCGCCTGCAGCAGGTAGTCGCCCGGCGGCAGCGCCGAAAAATTCATCGGAAAAGCCTGGCTATCCGTATCGATCGTCACGCTACCCTTCGGCACCAGCCGACTCACCTCGCGCGAGGCAACTGCCGTGCGCATCGGATAAAGCGGATCGGCGTCCACGCTCTCGACCTTGCCACCCTTGGCCGCCTTGCGCGCAGTCGTCGCTGCGGTAGCGAATAGCAGCAACCGTCCCGAAACGGGCTTGGTCGCCGCGCCATCCAGCTCTACCTTGAAGATCGGCGGCGTGCGCGCGGCATGCCAGCGCAGTGCCAGTACGGAAGCGAGGCCGGCCAGCACCAGTACCAGCGACAGTATCAAAGTAATCCGTACCGACTTGCGCATGCCAGCTGCTTTCCAATCCCTATATCCAGATCAACTCAACGCCGCATGGCCCTGCTTGGGATACGCGAACGGCCAATCTAGCCGAGATCGAGTCATCGTAGCGTCAGTTACCTCGTCACCTGTAAGTTATGCGGGGTCGATCTGCTAATGGCTCGACGATACCGCGCTGAGCCATCCATCGCCGGTCCTGTTTATTGCACCGGCTGCAGTGGCGCCTTCAGCGCCGAATCCGGCCGCACCGCCACGTACATCTGCCAGCTGATCTGCTTGAGCAGGCCCTGGCGATCCTTAGCCTTGCACGTACAGATCGAAATGCGCGCGGTTTGGCAAAAAAGTGAAGCTCGATTTCGCATATAGTTGGCTGATCGCTTTTAACCGGTGGAGATGCCGTGCCTGAGCGGCGGCATCCCCATCCGTCGCCGGCCCAGGCATCTACGCCTTCGTCATTCTGACGTGGGCGGGATCACGCGGCGAAAACAGTTTCCCCCGCGTGCTCGCATCCGCACGGATAGTCTCAGCCGCGCTCCAAATTACCTCCCCTGATTTGAAAAGTGACGGCACATTCTTCATAAGACACACCGCACGCCCGGTGGAAGGCTTTGGCACAATCTTGCCAACTGTAGTATCTGGACAGTTCGTCACCCAACTCCCCCGCATCCTTGAAACGAATGGGAAGGTCTGTGGCCAGTTCCTTGATCGCCTTGGCCCATGCCGCGGGACGACCATCGAAGGCTGTCGTCGGCACCAAGCGAGGCTCAAGGAAATCGTCCGGTTCCGACGCCGAGACGCGCTTGTAGAAATCATGCACCACGCACTTCTCCAAGCACTCAGCCTGCGTCCTTGCCAAGCGCGCCAGGAACATTCCCGCGCCGCTGATCTCATTCACCAGCACGGGCACACCGGCACTCAACGCCTCCATCGGTACCAGCCCGAAATGCTCGATATACGATGGCATAAGCACGCCGTAGGACGCGCGCACTTCGTCCATGATGGTTGTTGTCGATGGGCCAACCAGCACTGTTACCTTGCCGGCATGACTACCCACGTTGACTATTTCGTCCGCGAATTTCTGCGCGGCTTGGTAATCGACCGTTCGCACTTCCGTACTAGGGTGTATCGGTCCACCAGGGTAAAAATTTCTATCCGCCCAGTAACGGACATGCAGTTCAAGCGGCGGGCAGTCCCCATCGTCGCGAAGTATCTGCGCGGCGAGCAGAATATCCTCGAGTCCCTTGATCGGCGCAGTGGCCCGACCATTGAAAAGCAACCTTATCGGTCCCCTGGGTTCTCTGAAACGCACCCTCTCCGTGGCCTCGACGCCGCCGATACATTCGTGGATGCGCACCTTGGCGCCATTTAGCAGCTTCAGCGCACCTGCGCGCAACAACGGCCCCACCGGCACGACCAGGTCGGCCCTTTTCATCCACTCGGCCTCCAGCGCGATCTTTCGCTCAGCCGATTCCGTGTCGATCGCCTCGCCATAGGCGTCGTAACCGGTCAGAACCGTACCTTCCACGGGATAGGAATGCAGAAAGTAGCTGGTCTTGGCATCGTGGAAATACCTGTTCTTGAGCAGGATCGCGGCGGCTCCGGAGAATCGCGAATGGCCGATGATGATTTCGGGATGCCATGGCGCACCCGAACCCAAGACCTTTGCTTGCACATCGTTCCTGGCAAGGTAATCCGGATCGTTGATTCGCTCGTACAACTCCTCGCGTTCCTTGTCGATCCCACCCGGGTTTTGCATCAGGATCGGCTCGTCATTGATGTACAGAATCGTCGCGCGGCCATGATCCTCGGCAGTGGGATTGATGGGCGCACGCCCTGAAGGAACCCTTACGTCGAGAGTGAGTAGCTTGACGCTATGCCCGTTAGCAACGAGAGCTTTGGTGAATTCCTGGTTGAAGACGGCGAGACCACCGCCGAAGCTCCTGCCGCTATACGGTAGAACGATGAGGATATTGCTCATGAGGATCTCCTTGGGTAATGGCGTTATCAGTTGACGACCGGCATCGACGCGTCCGGAAACGCGTCCGGAGGTGTCCGAAGGCGTTGTGCCCAAAGCCGTCACCCGCACAGTGAGGTTGCTCGGGCTTCGCGTCCGTCGGGAAAAAACTGATTTCGCGAGGATCTGATGCTGAATCGCATAAGCGTGCGGAGGCGGCGATCCATGGACGTCCGCAGCAGGCGAGACAGGTCAACCGTCAGATTCGGGCCTGAATGCGTTCGACTATCAGGGTTTTCCAAGCCTAGCCGATGGTCTCGGCATAGATATCCAGGCGGCCTACGCCAATGATGTTTTGAGGCGTGAGTTGAGCGAGTTCCGTCAGGCCATAGCGGCCACCTCCGGAACGGTTATCGACGATCGTTGCTCGCAGCGTTTGTCGTGAACGGGGTATCAATCACCCTGATGCTTGACTGGCGTGCATCATCGGTGCGAAGCGAGCCTGACGCAGGCGTAAAGCACGGCATGTGCAAAGCAGGTTGCCCAAAGGGATGTCCAACCCTAGCCGACCATACATGCACTTTCGGCGCGAGAGTACAGATTGCCATGCGCCGCATGCTTTCGCCGTCATCCCAAAGGCCTCGCGGGCGAACGTTTCCGTACGCGGGAGGTTACTCAGGCTCAGCCTTGAGGATGGGCGTGAGACGCAGATCCTGAAAATCAAAGCTGAAATCGGTCAGCGGCGAGATCGGCTCCATCCGCGCTTCACGAATATGGCCGTCCATATCGAGACTGAAGCTGATGAATGCATCGGCGTTCAACGTGCGATCGTCCCAACGCACAGTGAAGGCATCGTGCTGCCACGGCGACAAGGTGCCGATCAACTGAGCGGTCTTGCTGAAGCGCAGGCGCAGCTTGCCACCCTCGCTGCTGATGACAACATCGCCGTACCACGGATCGCGATAGGTTCCCGCGTAGTTCGCCAGCGACAGTGACGGCCTTCTCATGCGTGGCGAAGCTGTCGTCGGCTTTCGATTCCGCCTTCTTCACGGCCTTGTCGTAAACCGCGACCCAGTCGGTCTTCTGCGATGGATTGAGGTAAGCATCGAGTACGCGATAGGTCACCGCATTGAACGCCGCGCCAGACTCCTGGTTGGTCAGCACCACCACGCCCAGGTGCAGCTCTGGCACCAGCGTGATACGCGAAACCATGCCGGGCCAGCCGCCGGTATGCCAGACCAGCCGCTGGCTGCGGTAGTCGGACAGGAACCAGCTTTCGCCGTAGCCGAAAAAATGCGGCGTCAGTGGTGCCAGTTCCGGAATCGGTGGCTTGATGATGGTAATCGGCGTCAGCATCGACCACATCTGTTCCTGGCTATCCTCGGAGAACAGCCGCGCCGGCTTGCCGTCCTTTGCCGGACCCGGCAGCGCGCCGCCGGCCAGCTGCACGTTCATCCACTTGGCTAGATCGTGCACACTGGCGTAAATGCCGCCCGCGCCCGGATCGTTGAGCCAGGCCATCGGCGGAACCGGCTCCAGATTCTTGAAGTTGGCTTTGGCATGGCCGGTAGCCACATCCATGCCCGGCTTCAGATAGGTTTTGTCGATCAACGACTCGTCCATGCCGACCGGCTGGAATAGATGCGTGCGCACATAGTCGGCATAGCTCTGGCCAGAGGCCTGCTCAATCACCAGAGTGGCGACGGCAAACAGAATATTGTCGTAGGCATAACCGCTGCGAAAACCGTTCTTGATCGGCACATCACGCAGATGCTCGACCACTTCCTTGGTGGTGTACGAGGTCGGCGGCCAGTACAGCAGATCGCCCGCACCGAGGCTCAAGCCACTGCGATGCGCCAACAGGTCGCGGATGCGCATTTCGTGCGTCACATAGGGATCGGACATGCGAAACCACGGCAGGTGATCGATCACCCGATCGTCCATCTTCAGCTTGCCCTGCTCAGCCAGCTGCTGCAGCGCAGCTGCAGTGAACGCCTTGGTATTGGACGCGATGGCAAACAGCGTGTTTGCGTCGACGGTTTCGGATTTGCCTATCTCGCGCAGGCCAAATCCCTGCTCCATCACCACCTTGCCATCCTTGACGATCGCTACCGCAATGCCCGGCACGTCGAAGGTCTTGCGCGCGCTGTCGACATAGGCGCCAAAGTCCTGCAGCTGAGACGGCAAGGTGCTGGGAGCCTTGTTTGCCGCATCTAGCGCAGGCACCGAAGTAGCTGGTGTCTGGGCGCTTGCCGCCGCGGCAAACACCATCAACGCACAAAGGCTGGCCATCCCGGGAAAAAAGGAATAGTGGAAAGAGCGGCGCTTGAGCATGTCGATTCCTGCGGGTCAGTCGATCAACTATCGCGGCAAATCGGGTGCGAAGCCAGCGCTGAAAGTCATGCACCACATCGAGCCCAAGGCACAGATCCACCGGAAGTCGCTGCCGGCTAACATGGCACCGCATTCCTGCGACGCCACCACCAATGCCACTCATGACTGATGATCTGTTTGCCAAACCGGCGCCCGCAGTAAACGCCGCCTCGATTCGCGTCGGCATCGGCGGCTGGACGTTCGCGCCATGGCGCAAGAATTTCTATCCTGATGGGCTGGTGCAGCGGCGTGAGCTGGAATACGCCAGCCGCCAGCTTCGCGCCATCGAAATCAACGGTACGTTCTATCGAGCGCAAACGCCGGCTGTCTATGCCAAATGGGCAGCCGAGACACCGGAAGACTTCGTGTTTTCACTGAAGGCACCGAAAAGCATCACCGAAGGTCGGCGATTAGCGGACTCAACCGCCGCTGCAAAACATTTCATCACCGGCGGCCTGGCCGAATTCGGCGCACGGCTTGGACCGATTCTTTGGCAGCTGCCACCTTCTCGAGTCTTCGATCAGGACGACCTGGCCGCCTTTCTCGATACGCTGCCGCGCGAGCTGGACGGCCGTCGGCTGCGCCATGTTCTGGAAGTGCGGCACGACAGCTTTCTCTGCGAACCCTATCTGAAACTGGCTCGCGCGCAAGGCATAGCGACCGTCTTCACCGATTCAACGAATTACCCATCGATGGGCGACATCACCGGAGCATTCGTCTATGCCCGCCTGATGCGCAGCCAGTCGGATATCGACACGGGTTACCCCGCTACTGCCCTCGATGGTTGGGCCAGGCAAGCCAAAGTCTGGGCTAATGGCAGCGACCCAGCCGATCTGCCGCACATAGCTGCGCCAGCTCCGCAAGCAGAATCGCGCGATGTATTCGTGTTCTTCATCAGCAGTGCCAAGGAACGCAATCCGGCTGCCGCGATGGCGATGCAGGCCCGCGTTGACGCTGGCTGAGTTCACAGCAACACACGGTATCCACTCCATGCGTAGCTGATCGGACTAAGCTTCCTTCCATCCATCACGCCGACAAACTCCGATGCGCCAGTTCAAGCCACTGATCCTGCTCCTAGTGTTGGTCGCTGCTGCAGCCATCTGGTCGGGGCATGGTGCGAGTCCTAACGGTGCAGTCAGTTCCGCGGCAACAACCGGCAGCAACAACGCATCAACCTCACTGCCGACTTTCCTGCCGGCAGAGGCGCGCGCCACGCTGGACCGCATCGCCAGCGGTGGTCCCTTCACGCACCGACAGGACGGTGTGGTTTTCGGCAATTACGAGAACCTGCTGCCCTCACAGCCACGCGGCTACTACCACGAGTACACCGTCGAAACACCGGGCGCTGATACCCGTGGCGCACGACGCATCATCACTGGCGGTACGCCACCGGATATCTACTACTACACCGACGATCACTACCGCAGCTTCCGCGCGTTCAAGGTCAGCCGATGAACATTTATGGTCCGCGCCGTCCGCGCGACTTCGACCCCAACCTCACGCAGCCGACGCAAAGCGGCATTTATTTCGTGGGCAGCGATGACCTCGCCCGACTGGCCAAGACGGCCGCGCGCGACGAACTGCGCGTATGCCGCACCGATCTGTCCGGTTGCCGGGGCAAGGACGAGCTGCTGCGACGGCTGACTGAGTCGCTCGAACTGCCCGCCACGACTGGTGATAACTGGGATGCGCTGGCCGACTGCCTGCGTGATCTACGCTGGATGCCGGCCTGGGGTTATGTGTTGCTGTTCGATCACGCCGACGATTTGCGACGTGCGGCGGAAGCTGACTTCAACATCCTGCTTGGTATTCTCGACGACGCCGCCACCTTTGCCAGTGACAACGATGTGCCGTGGTTCGCGTTTCTCGCCCTGCCCGAAACAGCCACTGGCACCACAAGCTGACATTCCCCATTCATCCCACACCGGAAAACCATGCGAACCCAGGATTTCGAACTCGAAGGCGACTACGTCGAACTCAACATGCTGCTCAAGCTCACCGGCCTGTGCGACAGCGGCGGCGCGGGCAAGGCCATCGTGGCCAGCGGTGCCGTGCTGGTGGACGGCACGATGGAACTGCGCAAAACCTGCAAGATCCGCGCAGGTCAGGTCGTCACCATCGACGACATGGAAATCCACGTGCTGGCGGACGCCCGCTGAGGCATTGCTCCGCCAGACCTCATCAGCTCCCATCGCGAGCCATGTAACCGACGCCAGTCGCCCAGCGAACAACAGGTATCCGAGGTCGTCGGATGCCGCTGGGACCCGTTGTCGGAGCAGCAGAAATTCCATGACTCAAACAACCTTCTGCTGCATCCGGCGCCGAAATCCCAACGTAACTGATGCCTATCGATCTGACGCATCATCACCGTTAGTGAGGCCCACCATGAATCGTCGTACCTTGTTCAAAGCCCTTCCCCTTGCCGCCGCATTGATGGTCGCCGGACTGAGCGCCTGCCAGCCCGTATCGGCCGCCAGCAACGCGGGCGCCGTGCCTGCGCCAAAAATGGATGCGCCGAAAGCGGCCGCCTCCAAAGACCAGATTGCGGTGCTTGCAGGTGGGTGCTTCTGGGGTATGGAGTCGGTGTTCGATCACGTCAAAGGCGTGCGCAAGGTCGAGGCTGGCTATTCCGGCGGTGCGGCGGCCACGGCGCATTACGACCAGGTCAGCGATGGCGACACTGGCCATGCCGAGTCGATCCGTGTGGAGTTCGATCCCAGCCAGATCAGTTACGGCCAGCTGTTGCAAATTTACTTCTCGGTGCCGGTCAATCCGACGGAATTGAATCGCCAAGGGCCGGATAGCGGCACACAGTATCGGTCGGCGATTTTCTACAATAGCCCCGAGCAGCAGAAAATTGCGAGCACTTACATTACGCAGTTGACCGCCGCCAAAACCTTCGACGCACCGATCGTGACGCAAGTCGTGCCGCTCAAGGCGTTCTACGAAGCCGAGGCCTATCACCAGAACTACGCACAACTGCATCCGGATAACCCATACATCGCCTACAACGACGCGCCAATGGTCTCCCATCTGAAGAAGCTGTTTCCGGCCATCTACAAGGACGAGCAGCAGGTGGTCGAGATTCAGCTGCACTGAGTCATCAACACCGCGCGATTCCCTCGACTTGCGTGAGGCGTCACGGCCCCCATCTCTGAACTTCAGCGCCTGATGCGCTGCTGGCCGGACCAAACTCCCCACGTGACGCCTAACGCATCTCCTTCCTCACCCGCTGAATCAGCGGAACTCACGCGCAGTTTTCTGGGCGTGTTTCGCTATAGCGGTCGCGCGCTGCAACTGGTCTGGAGCACAAGCCAGGCGCTGACGATTACGCTGGCCTTGCTCACGCTGATCGCAGGTCTGCTGCCGGCTGGCGTGGCCTACGTCGGTGCGCATATCGTCGATGCCGTGGTGGGCGCCAGCCGGCTGTGGGCATCGAGTGGCAGCGTGGCATGGTGGCCGGTGGTTCGCTGGGTGTTGCTCGAGGGCCTGTTGGTGGCTCTGCTGGCCGGCGCACAGCGCGGGCTTTCGGTGTGCCAGTCGTTGTTGCGAGCGCAGCTGGGGCAGCGCGTCAACGTGATGATTCTGGAGAAGGCGTTGACGCTGGAACTGGCTCACTTCGAGGATTCGGAGTTCTACGACAAGCTCACCCGTGCGCGCCGCGAAGCCTCTACCCGGCCACTATCGTTGGTCACACGCACCTTCGGGCTGGGTCAGAACGCGATTTCGCTGATCAGCTACGGCACCTTGCTGTTCCACTTTTCGCCGTGGGCGGTGCTGGTGCTTTTGCTGGCCGGCCTGCCCTCGTTCATCTCCGAAACCAAATTCTCCGGCGACGCATTCCGCCTGTTCCGCTGGCG
>Ga0302306_10001575_pt1 | contig 12309 bp, 10 predicted proteins | sample III_Palsa_E3_1_FD_198761 | JGI IMG/M metagenome (GOLD analysis project Ga0302306, IMG submission 198761) | Peat permafrost microbial communities from Stordalen Mire near Abisko, Sweden - III_Palsa_E3_1 | ecosystem: Environmental > Terrestrial > Soil > Palsa > Peat permafrost | place: Sweden...
CATATACAACCCTTTCCATTGCAGAAAAAGAGGGTTGGCAATCTGCTAAAATCTAAAAGCCGGGATGGGAAATAGCCATGCATTAGTGCTAATGCCCTGCTGCTACTCACCCGGTTCTCGCTAATAAGCTCAACCACCCTCTCTTGGCCTACGGCGGCAAAGAGGGTTTAAAAATCACTTGCCATTAGCCCCTATTACAAAGCAGATTATAGCCAAAATGTTTAGCCGGTGTCAAATATTTGAGCTAAATGCAAAAAATAAATAAATATTTGCAATTTTTGTGTACACTATTAATTTGCCGAGGTCTTCCAAAGATGAGTGATAAAAGTATCCTGGTTTGGTTTAGAAATGATTTACGTATCCACGATAACGAAATATTGTTAGAAGCTATCCGTAAAGCTGACAAAATACTGCCGGTATACTGTTTCGATCCCTATTACTTTACCAAAACAGCATCGGGCATCCCAAAAACAGGCAATTTCAGGGCTCGTTTTTTATTGGAATCGGTTGCCGATCTGCGTAATAACCTGCGATCGCTTGGTGCCGATCTTATCATCCGCACCGGAAACCCTGCCGAAGTACTGCCACAGCTTGCCGAACAATACCATGTGAGCGAGGTTTACCATCACCGCGAGGTAGCTTACGAAGAAACTGAAATATCAGAACACGTAGAAACCGCTTTATGGAAAATACGGCTGAACCTGAAGCACTTTATAGGCCATACGCTGTATCATAAAGAAGACCTGCCCTTCCCGATAAAGGATATACCCGATAGTTTTGCCACGTTTAAAAAGAAGATAGAACGCGATAGTAATGTGCGCCCCTATTTAGATACACCGCTGAATATTACCACGCCGGTTATTACCGACCCGGGCGAACTGCCAACGCTGCAAGATCTGGGTTTGGACGAACCGCTTGATGATGCCCGTTCGCCCTATAAGTTTACCGGCGGCGAAACCGCAGCTTTACAGCAGTTGCAGCAATATTTTTTTAATATCGACCATCATCAGGCTCAAAAACACGCGCGCAATGGAACGGCCAATGCGGCTATATCATCCAACTTATCCCCCTGGATCTCCTTAGGGTGTATTTCCTTACGCAAGGTTTACTGGGAAGTGCTTAAACATGGCGGCCACGCTCATAATAACAGCCCGCTGGTGCTGGAGCTTTTATGGCGCGACTACTTTAGGTTCATGTTTAAAAAACACGGGCAAAAATTCATTACCGCTAAGGATGCCGCTAATGCCGATACCCTGGCATCGAACCAAAACGAGCTTTTTGAAAGCTGGAAGAACGGCACCACAGGTATAGCGCTCATTGATGCCATTATGCACGAATTGAACGCCATTGGCTATATTAATAACTACAGCCGGCAAATTACAGCCACTTACCTGGTAAATACCCTAAAGGTAGACTGGACCAAAGGCGCCGCCTATTTTGAAGAAAAGCTGATAGATTACTCCCCGGCCAGCAATTGGGGCAACTGGGCATTTATCGCAGGTATAAATAACGACCAGCGCGATAACAAATTCTTTAATGCTGCCAAACAACCCGAAACCGAAACTAAAAGCGATTTTATTGATACCTGGCTGCCTGTGAGCGAGAAACAGGTGCATGTCAATTCTTTGTAAATAAAGCACCCTGCGATATAACTTTATTGAACTTTTTACGTCATATATGTATGATTGTAAACTCATAGATCATGAACTCTTTTGAAGGATATACCGTAGTAATTGGCTTACTGGCTGTGCTGCTTGAAGGATTGGGCTATGCGCGTGAGTTTTTACATAAGTTATTGCATTAATAATTCAACATCACATCAACCATTTAAGAAAATCGCCGATATACATTTCCATTGAATATTATTGATGATTTCTGCTGCAACCCCATCGAAATGGCAATGTTTAATAGCCTGATGCAGTTAATGACAAATGTTTTATAAATTAATTTTAAAGTTTGTAAGCCGTTATGCTTACTTTTGTACCGATTTAAAGATTTTACATGGATCGCCTAAATTATATAAATAGCGGCAACGCGGCCTTTATAGATTCCCTATACGAAGCATACAAACAGGACCCTTCAACTGTTGATTACGGATGGCAAAAGTTTTTTGAAGGCTTTGATTTTGGCAGAGGCGCTGAGGCCCCTGCTGTTAGCACCGAAACTCCCGATCACTTTTTAAAAGAGATCAATGTGCTTAACATGATAAATGGCTACCGCACACGCGGGCATTTATTTGCAACAACTAACCCTGTGCGCGAGCGCCGCCATTACTTTCCGGGTAAAGAACTGGAAACATTTGGCCTGAGCGATACCGATATGGATACCGTTTTTAACGCCGGTATCGAGATTGGGATTGGCCCCGCCAAACTGCGCGATATTCGCCAGGCATTGGAAGATACTTACTGCCGCACCATAGGCGCCGAGTACCGCTACATCCGCAACCCGATAAAGATCAAGTGGTTTGAGGACCGGATGGAGAAAAACCGCAATACGCCATCGTTCACGGTGGAGCAAAAAAGGCTGATGTTTAATAAACTAAGCAAGGCGGTTATCTTCGAAAACTTTTTAGGCACCAAATTTCTGGGTCAAAAACGTTTTTCATTAGAAGGCGCCGAGGCTGTAATTCCTGCCCTTGATTCGGTTATACAAAAAGGATCGTTGCTGGGTATCGAAGAATTCATCATCGGTATGGCGCATCGCGGGCGCTTAAATGTGCTCTCCAACATCATGGAGAAAACCTACAAAGAAATATTTTTTGAGTTTGAAGGTAAAAACTATGATGAGGATTCGCCCTTCAGCGGTGATGTGAAATATCACCTGGGTTATTCAACCGATGTGGAAACGGCTAATGGTAAAAAGGTTCATTTAAGCCTTTGCCCTAATCCATCGCATTTGGAGGCGGTCGACCCGATAGTAGAGGGCCTTACCCGTTCAAAAATTGATTTCAAATACAATGGCGATCATGCCAAAATAGCCCCGATACTCATCCATGGCGATGCTTCAGTTGCAGGCCAGGGTATTGTGTACGAGGTATTGCAGATGGAAAAACTGGATGGCTACAGCACAGGCGGTACCATTCACCTGGTTATAAATAACCAAATAGGTTTTACCACCAATTATAAAGACGCGCGCTCCAGCACTTATTGTACCGACGTTGCCAAGACGGTTCTATCGCCTGTTTTCCACGTAAACGGCGATGATGTGGAGGCTGTTGCCTATGTAATTAACCTGGCCATGGAATACCGCCAGGCTTTCCACAGCGATGTATTTATTGATATTTTATGCTATCGCCGTTACGGCCATAACGAGGCTGATGAACCAAAATTCACCCAACCGGTTTTATATAAGGCCATTGAGGCACATGAAAACCCGCGCAAGGTATACCTTGATAAATTATTAGCCGAAGGCAGCATTGATAACGCGATGGCGACAGCTACCGAAAAGGAGTTTCGCGATCAGTTGCAGGAGCAATTGAATGAATCAAAAGCAGAGGAACGTTTTACAGAAACCATACCGATGTTTGCCGGTGCGTGGGAAGGTTTGCACATAGCTACTGAAAAGGAAACTATCGCGAAAACCGATACCGCCGTTCCGGAAGATGAATTACTGGCCATAGGCAAATCCCTAACCGAACTGCCGAAGGATAAAGAGTTTTTTAAGAAAATTGAAAAGCTGTTCCAGGATCGTAACGCGATGGTGAATAAAACCCGTGTTTTTGACTGGGCCATGGGCGAATTACTGGCTTATGGTACTTTGCTTAAAGATGGCCACCCGGTTAGGTTAAGCGGCGAGGATGTTAAGCGCGGTACTTTTTCGCACCGCCACGCGGTGTTAACCCTGGCAGATTCGGAAGAAGAATATACCCCGCTGGATACTTTGGGCAGTGAAGCTAAATTCAGCATTTATAATTCCCTGCTATCCGAATATGGTGTTTTAGGATTTGAGTATGGCTATGCCCTGGCTCAGCCTAATGCCTTAACGATATGGGAAGCACAGTTTGGCGACTTTTTTAACGGCGCGCAGATCATAGTTGACCAATATATAGCCAGCGCCGAAACCAAATGGCAGCGTGGTAATGGTTTGGTAATGTTATTACCCCACGGTTACGAAGGCCAGGGCCCGGAACATTCATCGGCACGTATTGAGCGTTTTATGGAGCTTTGTGCCGATAATAACATCCAGGTGGCTAATTGCACTACGCCGGCTAACTTTTTCCACGTAATGCGCCGCCAGATCTATCGCGATTTTCGCAAGCCGCTGATCATATTTACGCCAAAGAGCCTGCTCCGCAGCCCTAAATGCGTATCGCCCATAGAAGAATTTACCGAAGGCAAGTTCCAGGAAGTGATTGATGATAGCTACGCTGATGCTAAAAAGGTTAAACGCGTGTTATTTTGCTCTGGTAAAATATTTTACGACCTGCAGGATAAACAACAAACCGACCAGCGTAAGGATATAGCCATTGTTCGTGTGGAGCAATTATACCCTACCCCGGTGCAGCAAATGGCCAAGATAAAAGCTAAATACGGCAAGGCCACTGAATTTATATGGGTACAGGAAGAACCTGAAAACATGGGTGCCTGGCCATATATGTGCCGCAAGTTTCGCAAGGAAGATGTATTGAAGCTGGATGTGATCTCGCGTTTGGAAGGCAGCAGCACCGCCACCGGCTTTGCCAAGCAGCATGCCGCGCAGCAAATGCACATTATTGCAAAGGCATTTGAATCGCCGGTGGGCCAGGAATTGAAGGAAAAAATCAAAAAGACAACACAAAAAATGGCTACGGCCAGCGCTGATTAGTGCGGTGAGTGGTGAATAGTGAGTAGTGAGTTTATACAATCTCACTAATTCACCACTCACCACTCACTATTCACCAAAAAACCTATAACAATGAGTTTAGAGATCAAAGTTCCGCCGGTTGGCGAATCGATTACCGAAGTTACCCTGGCATCATGGATAAAAAAAGATGGTGATGCCGTACAAATGGATGAGGTAATTGCCGAATTAGAATCGGACAAAGCTACTTTTGAGCTTACTGCCACCGAAGCCGGGACTTTAAAAACAGTAGCCAAAGAGGGTGATGTATTACCCATAGGCGCTGTTGTATGTACTATTGAAGCCGGTGGAGCAGCATCCGCGGCTGCACCTGCAACAACGGCAGAACCTACCAAAGAAGAAGCCAAAGAACAGGAAGTTTTAGCGGTAACAACAGATTCAGCATCAAAACAAGCTACTTACGCATCGGGCACACCATCGCCTGCGGCAGCCAAAATATTAGCTGAAAAAGGCATAGACCCCGCTACTTTAAACGGAAACGGTGTTGACGGACGCATTACTAAAGCGGATGCTTTAAATGCCGGGAAGTCGGGAAGTCCGGAAGTCGGGAAGTCCGAAAGTACACCGGCGCCAAAGCCTGCTCCTGCTCAGGTAGCGGCACCTGCCGTTCCGGCTGGGCCACGCGGCGAAAAACGCGAAAAGATGTCGTCGTTACGTAAAACCGTTGCCAAGCGTTTGGTAGCTGTTAAAAACGAAACTGCCATGCTTACTACTTTTAACGAAGTGGATATGGCGCCGATAATGGAGCTGCGCAGCAAATACAAAGATAAATTTAAAGAAAAACATGGCGTAGGCTTAGGCTTTATGTCGTTTTTTACCAAAGCGGTAACCGAGGCCTTAAAGGAATGGCCGGCAGTTGGCGCACGTATTGATGGCGATGAAGTGGTATACAGCAACTTTGCCGATATTTCCATAGCGGTATCTGCTCCAAAAGGGCTGGTAGTTCCGGTTATCCGCAATGCCGATACGCTGAGCCTGGCCGAAATTGAAAAAGCCATTGTTGTATTGGCAGGCAAAGCCCGCGAAAGCAAATTAAGCCTGGAAGAAATGACCGGCGGTACTTTCACCATTACCAACGGCGGTGTATTCGGCTCAATGATGTCGACACCGATCATCAACTCACCACAATCGGCCATATTGGGCATGCACAATATTATCGAGCGCCCTGTTGCCGTTAACGGACAAGTAGTTATCCGCCCCATGATGTACCTGGCGCTATCTTATGATCACCGCATTATTGATGGCCGTGAATCGGTTAGTTTTTTGGTGAGGGTGAAACAGTTATTGGAAGACCCCGCGAGATTATTGTTGGGCGTATAGGTCTGAACTAAGATTTACCTGATTTTTCGATTTACAGGATAACAATCGAAATATAAAAGCCAAATTGTAGACCAATTTGGCTTTTTCCGTTTAAAATGTCGGGATAAAATATTTTTTCACCACCGCGGTAACTTTATGTTTAATGTGGGTAGACGCTTTTTTCTCCCATACTATTTTATAGGATTCATTTTCCCGCTGGATGATAGAGAAATAGTCTCTTAAATCACCTGTTAGTTCGCCTGCGCACTTTAATCCTATCGCCGCTATTTCCTTATTGAATTCGTCCATGTTTTTTTGTGCGAATTTATTGATTTTTTTCTTACCCCAATATTTGTCAGGATTAATTACCCTGGATGCTTAATTGTAAACCCATTTCGGGGACTTAGTGTATTGAAAAGTGTTTTTTTGCAGGAAACACCTGTTTTGTAAGTTATTGTTAAACAGCTTATTACACGATGAGCAAGCGTTCGCTTGCGGAAACGCTTGTTTTTGTTAGTTTCTTGTTTATCAGTAGTTTAGGTGTTCGGGCTTGTTCGGGTGTTCACGATCGTGTTCGGGGGTGTTTCGGTACTGTTCGGGTTATGTTTCGGTACCGTTCGGGTTATGTTCGGGTTATGTTCGGGCTGTTGGTTTTTGCGTTATTTTGGATGTACCGTAAAACAGAACAGTTTAGCACCTTAGTGTAAGATAAATTAAAGCCCGTAAGCGAATAAATACTCTAAATCCATCCTCAGAATAGGTGTGATATAAGCCGTAACACAATTTTTACTCCTTCAAAAGTCATTTTCGATCAATAAACAAAACTTAGTAATTCCCCATTTGTGTAATTTGCATAAAAACATTTTACTATGGAATTTACAAGATTTGGGAATACCGGAATAAGCGTTTCAAAGCTTTGCCTGGGCACCATGACCTATGGCGAACCTGATACACGCTGGCCCTGGGCATTGAACGAAGAGCAAAGCAGGCCGTTCATCAAAAAGGCGCTGGAACTGGGTTTTAATTTTTTTGATACGGCCGATGTTTATACCGCCGGTAAAAGTGAAGAGGTTGTCGGTCGTGCCCTGAAGGATTTTGCTAAACGCGATGACATTGTGCTGGCGACCAAGGTATTCAACCCGATGGGACCGGGACCTAATGACAAAGGGCTATCGCGCAAGCACATTATGAGCGCTATTGATGCCAGTTTGAAACGCTTAGGAACAGATTATGTAGACCTGTACCAAATACACCGCTGGGATTATGATACGCCGATAGAGGAAACGATGGAAGCGCTGCACGATGTGGTGAAAGCCGGTAAGGCGAGATATATCGGCGCATCATCCATGTATAGCTGGCAATTTGCCAAAGCGCTTTACACCTCCGATCTGCATGGCTGGACACGCTTTATATCCATGCAGCCGCATTACAATCTCATTTACCGCGAAGAAGAACGTGAAATGCTGCCGCTTTGCGTGGATCAAAAGATAGCGGTTATTCCCTGGTCGCCATTGGCGAGGGGCGTGCTCACCCGTAAAGCCGAAGAACGAAATGATACGGAACGTGCCAAAACCGATGCATTCGGCAAATCGCTGTACAACGCGGAATCAGACGCGGAGATCGTGAGCCGTGTAACAGCAACCGCCGAACAACATGGTGTACCAAACGCGCAGGTAGCTATGGCCTGGATGCTGAGCAAACCGGCCATTACCTCACCTATAATCGGCGCCAGCAAACCGAGGCATTTGGAGGACGCGGTTGCGGCTTTGTCCTTAAAATTAACAGATGAAGAGATCAAAAGCTTAGAAGAGCCTTATCAACCGCACACGGTGCAAGGGTTTAAGTAGAGAGAAGTTCGCCTGATTAACATCGCGATCTGTTGTGACCGCAATGTTAATCAGGCTTATTTATTCCCCTTCAGGGCTTAGTGGGTTACCAAGCGCTTCAAAGCCATCACATAGCCCATGTGAAACCCATCATGAAAGGGCAAAAATTTAATGGCATCATCAATGCTGGTTAATTCTACGCCGTAACGTGTCATTGTTGTTGTGTAATTAACAAATATGCCATTTTCAAGGTCGGCTTCCAACCTATCAAGAGTTGATGATAACAGCTCTTTAATGCTTTCAATTTCTTCGGCATCAACAAATTTTAAGGGTTTGGTGCCAGGCCGGTAGGCTTCAAAAAACTCTTCGGTAACAATAATATCTACGCCTGTACGCTTGTAGCAAATACCCTGCTGGGCAGCAACAACATGGGCCAGGTTCCATATAATATTGTTGTTAAAACCATCGGGGATCTTATTTAATTGTTCGGTATTTAATTCGCTGATCAGGTTAAGCAGGTGTAAACGTGGTTTCCTAAGTGTGTCAATTGCCCGGTTCATAATTTGTATGATTTTATTGGGCTAATGTGCGGAAAATATTTTAATTCAATGGCAAAATTGCGCCCTTTCGGCGTAAGGGCTTTTATTATAACTTTGCAGGTGGTAACCATCAATAAAAATTAATGCCGGAGCACGCTGCAGACAAGCCTTTTCAGTATAATAAACCCATCTGGTATTTTTTATTGGCCTGGACCATTCTTAACGTTATACAAGCCTACACGCTCGAACTTCATGCCGATGAGGCCTATTACTGGCTCTACTCCCGCTACCTGGATTGGGGTTATTTTGACCACCCGCCCATGGTGGCCCTGTTCATCCGCTTCGGCGATAGCATTATGCACAACGAGTTGGGCCTGCGCCTGCTCACCATAGCGGTTAGCTCGGCATCTATATACATACTGTGGCTCATACTGAAAAGATACGGCGCGAGTGCCAAATTATTCATGCTGGTAGTTGCCTGCCTGCTCATGTTCCACATATACGGGTTCACTACCACTCCCGATGCCCCGCTTTTCTTTTTTAGCGTACTATTCTACTATTATTACCGCAAATACATTGAAAGCGATACCTGGCTGCTCGCGGTTATATTAGGATTGATAGTCGCCTGCCTGTTGTACAGTAAATATCATGCCGTGCTGCTCATCGGGTTTACGGTGGTATCAAATATCAAGCTATTAAAACGGCCGTCGTTTTGGCTCATTGTGTTACTTGCGGGCGTTTTGTTTATCCCCCATTTAGTGTGGCAGGCCCACCATGGCTGGCCATCGTTAAATTATCATTTAAGCGAGCGCTCCGCCGATGTTTATCACCCTGAATTTACTTATTTATACCCCTTAGGGCAGCTATTAATGGCAGGGCCGCTAATTGGTTGGTTCCTGTTTTATAAGGCCTTTACGGTACGCGTAAAGGATACATTTATCCGCTGCCTGCTGGTTAATTGCATCGGTACGCTTAGCTTTTTCCTGCTATCATCCTTTCGCGGCGAGGTTCAGCCGCAGTGGACCTATATCGCTTTCGCGCCGTTAATTTTGCTCATCATCATCAACTTTACTCAAAAGCCTGTAATACCCAAATGGTTTTACCCCCTGGCCTATGCCAATATCGGGCTGATACTGCTTGCCAGGATATTATTGGTTTCGGGCATACCACTTGGGCGCCTGCAAAGCCAGTTTGGGTTTAAGGATTGGGCGCACACGGTAAAGCAAAAGGCAGGCAATCATTACGTAATGTTCGACGAAGGTTTTCAAAATCCCTCCAAGTATGATTATTACAACAATACATTAACCGGTTTCGCTTATGATTCGCGGTATTACCGCAGCACACAGTTTGATATATGGCCAATTGAGGATAGTCTGCAGCATAAACGTGTTTATTACGTATTAACCTACAAAGCGCCGGGTATTACTACCGATTCAATAAAAGTAAGCGCCGGTACCTGGTACGGCGGCTGGGTTAATGATGTACGTACCTATCAAAAAGTTGTTATTGATAATGGGGTGTATAAAATGAATGTTCCGGCCGGGCAAAAAAAGGTTTTTGATTTAGTGCTTACAAATCCCTATCCTTACGCTATAAATTTCAGCAATAAGGGCTGGCTGAATCCGGTAGTTATGGAAGCTTGCTTTTTTAACGAAAAAGGCGATATGCAGGCACAAACTGCCGATACTACTTTTAATAAAATTGCGTTAAAGCCGGGGCAGAGCACACATTATAATTTTACAGTAACGGCACCGCTGCAAAAAGGCAAATACGAACTCATATTTTCATTGCGTACAACACCTTTCGCCGGCAGCAAAAACAGCAGGATAATTAAATTCACAGCACAATAATACCCCACACTATATGTTTAAAAAACTCTACTTACTTGTCATTCTTTCTTTGTTAACTACCGCCGCCGCCTTTGCGCAGGATAGCCTCGATGTACATTTTAACGCGCTTGGCTGGCTGGATAACCGCGAATATAAAGCCTTTACGCCACGTTCGCGCACCTACTCGGGCACACGTACCGAGTTCGACCTGGGTTTACATGTGGATTCATCCAACGCCTTTATTGTGGGTACCAATGCCATACATGAGTTTGGCGCGCAGCCCTATTTCCTAAACGCTGTACCCGTGGCTTACTATCATTACCAAAGCTCAAAATGGTTGTTTAACGCGGGCGAGTTTCCGCGCGAAGGTTTGATAGACGATTACCCCATTGCCATGCTGAACGATACGCTGATGTATTACCGCCCCAACGTAGAGGGCCTGCTGGCCCAGTACCGCACTGAACACTTTTGGCAAAACGGCTGGATAGACTGGGTTAGCCGCCAAACTGATACCCAACGCGAGGAATTTCTATTTGGATCGGAAGGTAAGTTCACCCCCGGCGATAATGGCCTGTTTTATATCCGCGATTACTTTTTGGAGGAGCATGATGCCGGTGCCGCCATATTATTGCCTAACGACCATATATTCGATAACGCGGCCCTTGAAGTACGGCTGGGATTGAATTTTAGTGGGAAAACATTTTTAGATTCCTTGTCATTTGAAGCGGGAAACCTGTCATCCGCATTAAGGGAGCGCGGTGTTGACGGCTGGCAGCCCCGTAACGGCGTTGTATTCAGCGCTTATGCCAGTTACCATCGCTTTGCTGTGTTTGAGCAGTTTTATAAGGGACAGGGCAGCATCATTTACTATGGCGACTCCTATTACGAAAAACCAACCTATAACCGGATAGACCTAAGTTGGACACCGTTTTTATCGGGTCATGTTAAGGGGCAGTTTATAGCCAGTTTTCACTTTTCGCCGGGACAATTTAATGATAACCAGGAGGTTTTCAGAGTAACGTATGATTTGGGGAGGAAAACGATAGCGCGGTTTAAGGATGGAAATTAAATAAATATGCCGGAGTTGATATGCTATAGCTTTACTTGTGCAAGTTTATCGCATTTTCAACCCGCTAAAGATCGATTTGTATCATTAATTCCTACCCTGGGAAGGGATTAATGATACACTAAGGCTATAAATTGTTCTGTTTTTTGGCACATAAACAAAACAGCGATAAATTCAGAGCCCGAACACCACCCGAACATAACCCGAACGGTACCCGAACACAACCCGAACGGTACCGAAACACCCCCGAACACGATCGTGAACACCCGAACAAGCCCGAACACTTAAACCACTGATAAACAACAAGTTAATAAAAACAAGCGTTTCCGCAAGCGAACGGTTGCACATCTTGCAATAAGCTGTCTATCAATAGCTTACAAAACAGGTGTTTCCTGCAAAAAAACACTTTTCGATACACTAAGCCCCTAAAAGCAACGTCATTGCGAGGAACGAAGCAATCTCTACACAGGCAGGTCAAACAAGCAAGGTTAATACTTTTTTTTCCTCGCCCGATATGGCTTATAGATTGCTTCGTTCCTCCAATTACGATTCAAAAAAATGAGCACCCCGTCAGTCTATAAGCTTCGGCCGAAATCAGGCAAAACGATGGTGGCCATGAGCTTGGCAGGGCATTTGATGTTTTGCATGAGGGTTGGGTAAGAGCAGGCGAAGCCAGGGCAAATATTACAGCCCAGAAGAAACTGAAGCAATAATCACCTGTAATCTTAGCCTACGGTTGGTTTTCTAACTTATTAACTTTTAGCTTAAGGTCGGTGTTATTACCGCACCATCCGTAAGCATATTCAAGTGGTGCGGTGATAACACCGACCACAGGCTAAATATTAAAGCACAGAAGAAACTGAAGCAATAATCACCTGTAATCTTAGCCTACGGTTGGTTTTCTAAATTAT
>Ga0302306_10001581_pt1 | contig 12278 bp, 11 predicted proteins | sample III_Palsa_E3_1_FD_198761 | JGI IMG/M metagenome (GOLD analysis project Ga0302306, IMG submission 198761) | Peat permafrost microbial communities from Stordalen Mire near Abisko, Sweden - III_Palsa_E3_1 | ecosystem: Environmental > Terrestrial > Soil > Palsa > Peat permafrost | place: Sweden...
GAATTCCTGAGGGTTACGCAGGTTTTGCGACCATGACATTTCTGATACGTGTATCAAACCTTCAACACCAGGGATGATTTCAAGGAATGCGCCGTAATCAGCAACGGTAACAATTTTACCTTTAACCTTCGAGCCAATCTGCAGGTCTGTATCAAGCGATTGCCAAGGGTGCGGGGTTAATTGTTTTAAGCCAAGGGCGATACGTTTTTTCTCGTCATCAAAGTCAAGCACAACCACGTTAATCTTCTGATCAAGTGCAAGTACTTCTCTCGGATGCTCTATGCGGCCCCATGAAATATCGGTAATGTGTAATAAACCGTCAACGCCACCTAAGTCGATGAATACACCAAAATCGGTAATATTTTTAACGGTACCTTCAAGTACCTGTCCTTTTTCAAGTTTGGCAACTATCTCGGTTTTTTGGTTTTCTAAATCGTCTTCAATCAGCACTTTGTGCGATACCACTACGTTTTTAAATTCGTGGTTAATTTTAACAACTTTAAATTCCATTGTTTTGCCCACATAAACGTCATAATCCCTGATAGGTTTAATGTCGATTTGTGAACCTGGTAAAAAGGCTTCAACGCCCATAATATCTACAATTAAACCACCTTTGGTCCTGCTTTTCACAAAGCCGGTGATGATCTCATCGTTATCAAGTGCTGAATTAATACGCTCCCATGATTTTTGAGTTTTTGCACGTTTGCGCGAAAGTATTAACTGCCCGTTGGCATCTTCCTGCGATTCAACAAAAACCTCAACAGTATCACCTACTTTAAGGTCGGGTGTATCACGGAATTCGGAAACTGATACTAAACCGTCGGATTTAAAGCCAACATTTAATACCACATCTTTACTGTTAACATTTACAACAGTACCGGTGATAATTTCGCCTTTAGTGATGGAGCTGAAAGTCCCGTCATAAAGTTTCTCTAATTTCTCGCGGTCGGTGTCGCTGTAATTGCCAAACTTCTTGTCATCTGCATCCCAATCAAAATCTGCATCGGGTGTTTGTGCAATTTGTGACTTGATGTCTTCGATAGAAATCGAATCAGCCTCTGACTCGATAGTCTCTTTTTCTGCCGTAGCGGTAACTGTATCCAGTTCAGCCTCCTTAGCTTTTAATTCTTTTTCTGCTTCTTGTTTTTTTGCCATTAAATAATTTATCTCCTTTTCCCAATTTTCTAATTGGGACTGCAAAGGTACGGATATAAATTTATTTAGAAAAAGAATTTTTGTTGTTAAATGCTGATTTTTAGGGGATTTTAAGCAGAATTTGTAATTTTTTTGAGATAAACAGGGTTTTGATACGGGTTTTGATTGATATACGTTTGATTATAAATGAAATACCTGGCTATAACCATCAGTTTAAAAGTATTAACGATTGCCTCTATTCATGTTAGTTTGGCTGTAGCGCCATGTAGCACAGATACATCCCTTTACCGGATGAATATCCCTGAAATTAGCAAACACCAAATTGATGCTAAAGATGCACGCAAGCATGCCGGGGATGAATTGGCGGTTATCGGTAATATATCTGGCTTTACACAAAAGGATGGGTTAATTTTTGTTGATATGGGAGGCAAATACCCCAATGGGCTTACTATTATACTTAAAGGCCCTGCTAAAATTCTCCTCAATCAAATTCTCGGCAAAAAAATTATGGTAGTTGGGGCAATTATTGCCCTTAAATCGGAAACGGATATGTTGGTTGAGCAAGTAAATCAAATAAAGATTCTCTGACGGGTAAGTTTATTATGTAAGCCATTTCTTTATGTAAGCCATTTCTGTTTTTTTTCGTCAGACATTAATTTACGAAGTTTCTAAAACTTCGTAAATTTGTTTAGTGAAAATCAATTCTGAAACCTATTATCACCTATATAACAGAGGAAATAATAAAAACATTATTTTCTTCGATGATGAAAATTATATTTTCTTTCTTAATCAATTTAAACATCATGTATTGCCTTTTTGCGAAGTATATGCTTATTGTTTAATGCCTAATCATTTTCATTTCTTTATCAAGGTAAATGATAGCATACTTTTTGAAAAAGGAATTAAAAACTTCTTCATTTCTTATTCAAAAGCAATAAATAAAAGATATAACAGAGTGGGCAGTTTATTCCAGGGAAGGTATAAAGTATCAGAAATTACTACAGCCAGTTATTATACCACTATCATAACTTACATTCATCAAAATCCGGTTATTGCGGAGCTTGTTGAAAGAATGGAAGACTATAAGTACTCATCCTATGCGGCTTATTTATCGGATAAACCGACTACGCTTAGTAAGCAAGAGGTTTTGGATTGGTTTGGCGGATTAGCGTTTTTTGTTGAGCATCATGAAATTATGATGGATGAGAAGGAAATGAATAAGTATTTTGAGATGTAGAGTTTGTTATTAACAGACTTACAATTGAAGAACAGACTTACGAAGTTTTAAAAACTTCGTAAGTCAATGTCTGATACACATTTATGCTTATTTTTGCCTTTTGTTTTAAGAGCGCTTACTAACTCCCAAACCAGTGTTGAGAAACCTATTTAATAATGAGCTTTTGTTCTATCTCATCAAAAATCGTCATAAAATCATTCAAAATTAATTCGCGGTAAGTTCCCAAAACTTCGTTCATAGCGGTCTCCTGCTGTGGCGTAAATGGGTTGTTCCATATGCGCATGCAAATCCTTTTTAGGGCGTAAGCTATTTGCTGGGTTTCGGCATAGCTGTGCAGGTAGCCTTCATTTTTAAAGCTTTCAAAAAAGCGGAAGAAGCGGGTAGTATCCTTCAGACCGGCAAATGTTAAAAACTCCTGTATAATTTCCGTATCGCAGCCCATAAGATGATCGTAGAAATTATTTACCGTTAATTTATTGGTGGTAATGAGCAGGTTATCCAATATCAGCTCGATCGCTATATGCCCCAAAAAGAAAGGTTTTACCGGCGAACCTGTGATAACCGGCGCCAGTTGGTTTTTTAAATTGTGCGAATGGGTTAGGAAAAAATCGGACGAGTGAAAGTATTTATCCACTTCGAGGTGTTTGTTCCAGCCTTTGATGATATCGTTTACCGCAGGGTTTGGGTGGTGCAGCTTTTCGGGGTGCAGTACAATGGTTTTATCGGCATTTTTAAGCAGGTCGGGCAGTACTATCCCTAATATATGGTAGCAATTGGTAACACGCCTGTCGAAATAGTAATGCGATAGAAAATTCATACTCCATTGCAATATACTATGATTTTTTGAGATTTAGAAGGGTTTTGCAATGAGGATTAACCATTGCGGGAAAACTTATTATGTAAGAGTTATTGAGATTATTAATACTTTTAGTGGATAACATGGGTACTGTTGAAATAAAGAATACCGGCAACAAAACACGCATCAATACGCTCGACTCGTTACGTGGTTTTGCTGCTGTAACCGTAGTTATAGGGCATATTACCGGCGGCACACGTATCGGCGAATTTATGAATGCAACGCCATTGTATCTATTAAGGGCAGGCCACGAAGCTGTTGTTTTCTTTTTCATGCTAAGCGGCTATGTACTGGTTTACCAATTTGGCGCTATGCCGAAAGCTAAATACGGCGACTTTTTGATAAGCCGTTTTTTGCGCTTGTATGTGCCCTATATTGCAGCTATAGCATTAAGCTTATGGCTATTTCGGTTGCATACGCCCGGTGTGCAAGGCCAATTATTTATCAGCCAATTGTGGCGAGATAAAATAACCAATGGTACCTTAATAGGGCATTTTTTCCTGATAGGAGATTTTGATTCGAGCGCGCTTAACCCGGTCATATGGTCGTTAGTTATAGAAATGCGCATGTCGATATTGTTCCCCTTGCTGCAGTATCTTTTAAAATTACCCCGCACTAAATGGTTTACTATAATTATGGTTACTACGTTATTAGCTGCAATAGCAATGGTATTTAGTACCCTGCTTTGGGGCGGATACTATAATGGCTATTTAAGTACGCCCTACTTTTTATATGTTTTTATGCTAGGCGGTGTGATAGCGAAAAATCAATCCTACTTAGTATTAAAATATCGCGCTTTAAATTTAAAAACAAAGGTGCTGCTAACCCTGGTGTGTGTGCTGTTATATACTTACGGCCACGCCGTTCCGTTGCTTATTGCCAACAGTATATATATTCCCGGGCTGGTACGGTCAACTTTTCTTATCCAGGATTTTTCTGTAGCCATAGCATCTTTTTATTTTATTGTAGCGGCTATAGCTGTAACCAACAGTAAAAATATACTTAATAAAAAACTGCCATTGTTCCTGGGCAAAATATCTTATAGTTTATACCTGGTTCATTTGCCTGTTATTTGCTTTGTGTATTTTAGTTTAAATGGCAAACTTCCCCTACCGGCAATACTTACCCTGGGAGTGCTTTCTGCCGTGGGATTGGCCGTGTTATTTAACAGGTTGATAGAAAAACCCGTAATGAAACTGGCGAGGCGGGTGTTTTTGCGTGATGCGGCAGTTTTGAACACAAAATAATGGCATAACATTATTATTTTATATTTGCGCCTTTATAATACTATACAATGAACTTTGTTGAAGAATTACGCTGGCGCGGCATGCTGCATGATATTATGCCCGGAACTGAAGAGTTGCTGAATAAGGGTATGGCCGCCGGCTATATAGGTTTTGACCCCACCAGCGACTCGCTGCATATTGGCAGTTTGGCGCAGATTATGACGCTGATACATTTTCAACGCGCGGGCCATAAACCCTTCGCGCTGGTTGGCGGCGCCACCGGTATGGTGGGCGATCCGTCGGGTAAATCGGCCGAGCGTAATTTGCTGTCGGAAGATGTGTTGCAGCATAACCTTAGGGGCATGCAAAAGCAACTGGAAAAGTTTTTAAATTTTGATTGCGGCACTAACAGCGCCGAGGTGGTAAATAACTACGATTGGTTTAAAAATTTTAACTTTTTAGATTTTATACGCGAAGTTGGCAAGCACATTACCGTAAACTATATGATGGCTAAGGATTCGGTAAAAAACCGTATCAGCGGCGATACGGGCATGAGCTTTACCGAGTTTACCTACCAACTGGTGCAGGGCTACGATTTTTATTACCTGTGGAAAAATAAGGATTGCGTACTGCAAATGGGCGGCAGCGACCAGTGGGGCAACATTGTTACCGGTACCGAGCTGATACGCCGCAAAGGCGCAGGCGAAGCATTTGCCTTAACCACACAGCTAATAAAAAAAGCCGATGGCGGTAAGTTTGGTAAAACCGAAACAGGCAATATATGGCTGGATGCCGAAAAAACATCGCCTTATAAATTTTACCAGTTTTGGCTGAACACCAGCGATACTGATGCAAAAAACTACATCCGCATATTTACTTTGTTTGACAGGGAAACTATAGAGGCTTTGGAAACTGAGCATGATGCCGCTCCACACCAACGCGCGTTGCAAAAAGCGCTGGCTAAGGATATTACCATAAGGGTACACGGCGAGGCAGAATATGAAAAGGCGATAAAATCGTCCGAGTTTCTATTCGGCAATACCGGCATTGAATTTTTAAACGAACTAAACGATGCCGAAGTTATAGGCTTGTTTGAAGGCGTACCCAACTATACCATAGCCCTTTCAGATTTACATGCAGGTATTAATGCTACTGATTTGTTAGCTGCCCATACAGCAGTTTTTGCATCAAAGGGGGAAGCAAAAAAGATGATAGCCGGTGGCGGTGTTGCACTTAATAAGCAAAAAATAGCTACAGCTGATGATGTTTATAATGCCGATGCTTTAATTAACGGCAAATTTTTAGTAGCACAAAAAGGAAAGAAAAATTATTATTTGCTAATTGTGGAATAAATTTGTGAATACGACAAAATGGTTTTATATTTGGATAAATGTCGTACAAGGAAAAAGAAGAAAATAAGCCATCAATGCTTAATGAACCTATGAGTGTGTACATCACCAAAAGTTCAGTTAACCCGTTTTATGGGTTGTTAAGAGGTATAAGGCCCGCTAATTTATCCAGCGATTTTAGCGTGGTGCAACTTACCCGTAAAGGCCTGCCTAAAAAGGTTTTGTTATCATTAATAAAAGATATATCCCTTACCATACAGGAGTTATCTAATGTGATGCACATTTCCGAACGCACTTTTCAGCGTTACGATAACGATAGCGTTATAAAAGCCGAGTATGCCGAAAAGGCCATTGAACTTGCCCGCCTTTACGGCCGCGGCGAAGAAGTTTTTGGTGCCATGGATAAGTTTAAATTGTGGGTACGCACACCCAGCATTATCTTTAACGGCGAGTCGCCATTATCACTTTTAGATACATCCGCAGGGTTTGACATGGTATTTAAAGAGCTCGGCCGCATTGAGCATGGTATTTTTGCCTGATGATACTTTATCGGATTGCCAAGTGTTTATATATTAACGACTTAAGCGGGACCGGGGCAAGGCTTTACGGCGGCAGGTGGAACGGTGTTGGTAATGCCATGGTTTACCTGGCAGCAAACAGGGCAATGGCAGTGCTGGAAGTATTGGTGCATTTATCGCCAACCATATTCCCGCAGGATTTTTGTATAGCCGAAATTGAAGTGCCCGGTAATAGCGTACTAACCGTTGATAACCAAGCCTTACCTGCAAACTGGCAGGATGTATCGCCACCCAATGAACTAAAGCAACTGGGTGATTATTTTATAAAGCAACAGCAATACCTTTTAATGAAAGTGCCATCGGCTATTTTGCCTCAGGAATTTAATTACCTGATGAACCCCCTGCACCCCGAAGCGGTAAAAATTAAGGTGTTAAACCAACAATCCTTTAGCTTTGATGAGCGGCTGGTAGTGGTTTAGGGAGTTGAAAGTTGCTGTATTAACTTGGACTCATAATCCCTTACAAATCGTTCAATAACTCCAATTTTTTCTGGTTGTATTCTTCCTGCGAGATAAGGCCGTTGTCAAACAGTGAGCGTAATTTCTTTAGCTTTTCGGTTAGCTCGTCGGGTTTTGGGGCGGCTGGTTCTTCGTGGTGGGTGATATCAATTACAGGTTGTTGCTGGTATACCGGCTGTGAAGCAGATGGTGCAACAGGCGTTTCAAACTGCATAGCGCCGCTTTCGGCACGTTTTTCTTCCAGGTCGCGCTGGCGGCGGGCTTCGCGCTCGGCTTCTTTGCGTTCCTGGGCATATTGGTATAGCTTGCGGGCCTGTACCTTGGGCAGGTAATCAACCCCCATTTCGGCGCCGCCGGTGGTTTTTACGCTGAAGATGGCGCCGATGATTTCTTCCTTGGTGTATACATCAATAATATCCTTCCACACAAAATCAACAAATTTTATGGACAGCCCCAGGTTGGCCGGGGTGAAAAACAATACCCGTTTGTTGGTAAGGGCAATACAATCGGGCAACAAATTTACCAGCGGCTTTTTTTGTACGGCTATGTATAGTATTTCTTCGCCGGTGGTTAGCAGGTCGGTTAAGCGTATGTATATTTTTTCGACTGCCTTGGGGTCTTGTTCGTCGGTTAAGAATTTATCGATCATGTTTGTAATGCTTGTGTTATTAATGTGCGCAAAAATAATAATATTATGTTATTAGCAGGTTAAGTTTTACGCAATGAGCAAATTGCAGCCGCGTATATCGGCATTGTCAAAGCGGCCCAGAACCTCAAACTGGCCACCGGGGTAAATTTTACCCAGGTCCTGCGTGGCAATGAAGGCGCAGGAATTTACGTTGGCCAAATCAATAACGTTAATGCCGCCTGCTTTGTTATGGGGTAGGATGGTAACCGGGTCGTTAGTATCGCGGGTGAGGATGCGCATCCAGGGCGGGCATTTAAATAAGCCTTCGCCGGTGGAGTAGGCTTGTGATAGCAGCTCCGTCATCCCGTACTCGGAGTGGATGGCTTTTACGCCGAAGCCTGCGCACAGGTCCGCATGCAGTTCCTCGCGTATCATTTCTTTGCGTTTGCCCTTCATGCCGCCGGTTTCCATGATGATGAGTTGGGGGAAATTGATTTTATATTCCTCCACAAAATCGAGCAGGGCATAGGTTACGCCGATTAATATAGTCGGCTTTTGGTTTTGCTGTTGTTTAATGAGCTGGTTGTGCAATTCATCGTGGTTATACAAAAAGAAGCCGCTAACGGGGTTATTGCTTTGCTTTATCAGATCATCCACCATATACACCAGCGATGAGCCGCCGCGCTCGAGGTACGAGGGCAGCAGGGCGAGGACGGTATAATCTTTTATATCCCCATAAAACAGTTCAAATGCCCGGCGGAAGCTTTGTTGGTACCAGCTAACATCGGTAACTAAATGCCTGCTGGTAACCATACCGGTAGTGCCGGAACTGCTAAACTCCACTTCAACCGCATCATTACTGCTTAACACCCGGTGCGATTTAAAGAACTGGATAGGCAGAAACGGTATTTGCTCAACCGTGGTAACGCTATCTACATTAACCCGCAGGCCGGCGATGAAATGGCGGTATACTTCGCAATGCTGCGCCTGGTGGCGGAAAAGTTGCAGGGCAATAGCCTCGAACTGCTCGTCGCTTTTAATACTGAATATTTGTTGCTGGGAAACCATTGTGGCTGCAAAGATAACCGCTGATTTAGATGATTTTTATGATTTTGTTGATTTTTTATCCGTAGCTTATTTACCCCCAACCGCCACTGCTGCAAACTGCCAACTAATAACTGCAAACTTCCTGAAACAACTGCAAGTTTTATAGGTTATACCAATACATCTATAAAAACGAATAACAACAAATTGAACATTACCATGAAAACACTAAAATTTTTAATGCTGCCGGTACTAACTTGCCTGTTTTTGGTGGCAACTTCGGCAACGGATGCCAGTAAGGAAACTGAACGCATACACAACTCGGCCAATGTAATTAAGGCTTTTAGCGATATGCGCGAGAGCATTCCGCACGATTTAATTGCCCAGTACAGCGGCATAGTGATAATTCCGCACATGATAAATGCCGGCTTTGGCATTGGCGGCAAGCGCGGCAAAGGCGTGGCTATGGTAAAACTGCCCGACGGCCGCTGGAGCGACCCCGTGTTTGTTACCCTAACCGGCGGCAGTTTCGGCCTGCAAATTGGCGTACAATCGGTTGATTTGGTGCTGGTGTTTAAACACCGCGGCGTGTTAACCAAAGTTAAAAATGGCGACTTTACCATTGGCGGCGACATTAGCGCAGCAGCCGGCCCCGTTGGCCGCAGCGGCACTGCCAGTACCGACGCTGCCCTGCGTGCCGAAGTATATTCGTACTCGCGCAGTCGTGGTTTGTTTGCCGGTATAACCATTAACGGCGCCAACCTGGCGATTGATAAGGATGCCGACCATAACTTTTATGGCCCGGGCTTTAGCTCGCAGGATATATTTATGGATAGCAAAAGCAACACCGAAGGCGTTGTATTGCTGAAACATACTTTAGAAGCGCTTTAATTAAGAAGTTTGCAGTTGCCGGTTGGCAGTTTGCAGTAGAGTGGCAGTGGTAGTAGCAGTAGCACGGGTATAATTAACCCCGCTATTGCTACTATTCACTGTCACTTTTTTTATGATTTCTTTTTTACTGCCACTGCTACTTTTATAACAATGGCGTTCCCGCTGGTAGAAGCGGGCGGGCTTTCTGCTCATACTGCGCAGGCATTAGGCGCGAGGGCCGGTATCCGCGGCAATCCCTAGCGCGGGTTGGTGGTGGTGAGTTTTTGCGCGGCAGGTGTGAGGCAACTAGAGACTACATTTGCCAAAATTAGGAGATTATATTGCTGATTAGATAAGAACCAAACAATTTATATAAATTTTTAGATAATGTGTTTAAATCGTTTTCAGCAGTATTATTAATTGTTTTATAAATTTTTCGAGTATCTTGAATAGTCAATTTTATTTTTTTTGTTGACATTGCTAACATGAATTCATAAGCAGATTCTCTTCTATGTTCTATAATGGCAATAATAATGTCAGTCATTTGACTACTAATTTTATTGTCCACACTATAGTTGAGTTCTTCTGACTTAGCGGCTCTTAATATTGCCGATTGAATTATGCCGTCGTTAAATCGGTCAAAATTATGAGGATCTAACAAACATACCTGATGCTCTTGTTGCTCAAGTTGAATCTCTCCTTTAATCTTTTCGGTACGTAAATGATGTATTATTGAAGAGATTGTGAAGTACACATCAGCTTGACTAATTTTATCTTTTTCATAAGGGAAGTTAAAAAAGGCAAATCCTCTGCGTAAAGCCATGTTATTGTCGTCTGGCGTTTTCCAAAATAGGTCAGGTATTAGGCCATCTTTATTTTCGTTCAATACGCTTATTCTATTTAATATGTCCTTTTTTACAGCGATGAAAGCTTTTGTTTTAATCTTTGTTAAGTTGTTTAATAATTCTATTTCTTCGTCCCAAGATGTACCTCTAGATAAATGTTGATCATCTGGTATATGAATATTATGAACGTGATACAAAGCATTGGTATTTGACCCAAACATATTGCCATAGCATATATTCATTTTTATATCTTCATAATCTTTATGATTATATGTCCGCATTATTCCGACGAAATATATAATTGAAATCTTATCGTTATTTCTGAGTAATCGAGATATATTTAAAAGCTTTCGACTTGTGGATACGCTACTACCAACAACTAAGATAGTACCGTTTGGTATATCCTTTATTTTTTCATAAACATCTAATTGATCTTCATATTTTAGCAATATTTCATCATCGTTTTTAATAGCAAACCTGTAATAATAGGCTTTTATCTGCTCTGCCATCAATTGAGATGCATCATCATCGAGATAAATTATTTTTGATAACGAGGCAGGTATATTTTGTTCTATAATTTTTAAAAAACTTTTAGTATAGTTGAAAAATGAATCTTCTTCTGTAGGTACAATGCTTGATTTTGATATAAATTTCGAAGCCTTTTTATGAATTAATTCCAAGTCAATGAATAATTCTCTTTTTTCCAACTGGTCACCTGTATCCCGTTTTTTTCTATGACAAATGAGAACCTTATTCATTGAAAATTCACTCATAAATTCTTCTAACCATTTAGGGGAATGATTAGTCGTTATGGTCAGGACCTTAATGTTGATTTTTTCGGGTAAAAATTGATCTCCAATAATTTTTAGTGGGAGTGAATTATCAATATTACAAAAATCACATTCTTCACCATTGCGAAAAAATTCTATTGGGTTGTAACCATCTTTATTATTGTCTTTATGAAAATCTAATGAGCACAAGATTTTACCAATATTATTCCAAGGTTCCAAGCCTTTAAATTTAGATGTTGAACTTAGATAATAGATTGTTATTATATCTTCTGAATTAAGAAAGGGTTTACCTTTATTTAAAACTTTTTTTGCAAGACTCCCACTTGTTGACGCGGAGATTAAAACTAAAGTGGTTGAAGAATCTTCAAACTGAAAATTATCCAAACCTTCATATGAACCAAAGCTATTAATATTTGGATGAGTAAGATTATGATTTATACATCTTCGGAGATTGATCAATGCTTGTGCGATAGAGATAATTGTTGACGTATCACAAACTATTTCGCTTATTTCTGTTCGGAAGAATTTTAGTAAACAAAAGGCAATGAAATTAACTTCAACACCAATTGACAATATATTTCCAGTTCGAATGAATTTTTTTGCATGTTTTCCTGAAGGATACTCATAATGACTAGTAGATGAAGAGTTTAATATTCCACCGCGCTCTTTAAATATCTTTAATAATCCTACTTGGACTAATTCATTTAAAAGAGTTGGGTTTTTAAAAATTTTATCAGTAATAGATTTCTTAAAAATTTGCCCAAGTTCATTAAAATATAGGTATTCAATATTTTTTTTATTGTCGAAAAAAAACAACGAATCGGATATATGATTTTCTTGTATGTAAAGTTGTAAGTCTGAAAGTCGGGACTTGTTATAAAGGGGTGTTAAAAATATAATTTTTGTAGGAGCAAAATTGTTTGTTAAATAAACTTTGATGCTGTCAGATAATCTTTTAAAAGAAATGGTTTCATTAACCCAAAAAATAACTAAATAATGCTCGGGAGGGCTTTCAGCGTCCTTCGTTTTATAAAAATCAAATAAATAATAAGTGTTGTCCTGTCTCATTAAAATTGAAGTTTTAACTGATCGGAATCGGCATCAGTAATATCAGTGTCTAATGGATAGTAAATAGTAATGAGACTACCTTCCGCAAAATGAAATTCAGTTAAGGTTTCGTTACAATTAATCCAATCCTTTATATATGATTTAATTGTTTTAATTTCTTCAATATATTCTGA
>Ga0302306_10001583_pt1 | contig 12269 bp, 10 predicted proteins | sample III_Palsa_E3_1_FD_198761 | JGI IMG/M metagenome (GOLD analysis project Ga0302306, IMG submission 198761) | Peat permafrost microbial communities from Stordalen Mire near Abisko, Sweden - III_Palsa_E3_1 | ecosystem: Environmental > Terrestrial > Soil > Palsa > Peat permafrost | place: Sweden...
TGTCCCGCGGCGAAACTCCCGGCAAATAATCAACTTTCTCGGTGAAGAGCCGTGCAAGGTCCTTCTGCGCTTCGGGCGGAAGCGGAGTCCTGGCTGCGAACTCCGGCCAGGAGGGCTTGCCCACATCCGGCACGAGCTTGTCCGTACCGAATGTTTCCTTATCGAAGAAAACCCCACGGGACAGCCCCATGGACTTCTCGAAGTTCCGGTCGTAATACTTGTAGAATCGCTGGACCTCTACACCCAGTTCGCGCAATAGGCCCATGGCCTCTTTGCTGTAGAGCTTCGGCCCAGCAATCGACTGCGTTCCGCCGTAACCCAGAATCATGCGCTTGCCGGCCTGAAATTCGTTTCGCCGGGCATGTCCCCCAAAATCGTCATGGTTCTCCAGCACCAGCACCCGAGCTTTGGGCCCCGCCATCTTGCGGAAAAAGTACGCAGCCGCGAGCCCGCTGATTCCTCCGCCCACCACGATCAGATCGTAGGACTCGGAGTCGGGTGTCGCCTTCCCCCACTCCCCTCCATCGCGGAGCGCGTGTCCCGCTTCCATGGCGGCGTTCGTGCTGCCGCGCATTCCGGCAAGCGCCGGTGGATAATAATCGGGACTTTTTTCCGGCGCCAAAGGCGACTGCGGTAAGCCGAAGGAATCGAGCCATTCATGATTCGAAAGAAGAAAAGATCCGCCAACTGCGATTCCAAATCCATTCAAGAAGTCGCGCCGCGTGATGTCACGCTTCATCCCGAGTTCGCGATCCGGCTTGTCATCCCCCACAATCTCCCCCGAAGATTTTGACCGCCGGGACTTCCCGCCCGCGCCCACCCGGCTTTAGATTTTTACCGCACGAGCATACTCCAGCTTTCGCTTCCTGCAGAAGCAAACTGTGCTACGTAGCTCGCGAACGGAAATAGAGAGACCATGCGCGGAAATTGCAACCAGGTTGGAGGGGAGATTACGAAACGAATGAGCAGCCGACGCGAGCGCGCCCGCCGTCAAGACGCTGGGTATATGCTTTGCGCAGGACGACACGCACAGGCGGGAGTATCGGCACGTGGAGAATCGCGTTGAATTGGTCCGGAACTTCTTCCGTCTCATCGGCGAAGAGTAATGCGACACCGCCGTAGCTTAAATCCATTACTGCAGCTGTCTTTTGCCCATCGTCGGTCAAGAGAGCGTACGCCTTGGTGCCTGCAAGCGAAACGCGTTCCCATTTGCGTTGTTCTCGAGCGGGCGGCGGTTGTGGCGTCACCGTTCGCTCCTGCGCCCGCGGAACGACGACCTCCGGCGATTTCTGCGGCTCGGGTTGAAGTTCCGCCGGCGTTTCCCTCGCCGGGGGCTCGTGGACTTCTTCGCGAGGCCCAGCTTCGCGGGATGTCCGCAAGCTGCTCTCTCTCGGCACATGGGATTCCAATGGAATCACGCGAGAGCTTGTGCGCTCGGAATGTTTCAGTTGATACAAGCGCTCGTCGGCCAAACCCATGAGAGTGCTCTTCTGCTCCCCATCCTGGGGCTGAACCGCAATCCCGAAATCAAGCGTCACTCCGGGGTCGACTTTCAGTGAATGAATGTCGCCTTCGTATTGCGCGCGCACGCGCCGGCAAAGCGTGAGGGCTTGTTCGGGATCGGTCTGCGGCAGGAGTAGCGCGAACTCATCTCCGCCGATTCGAAAAGCGAAGTCCGACGCGCGAAGAGTTTTTCGCAGCGTGGCAGCGGCGAGCTGCAGGACTTGATCGCCCTGCAAATGGCCGTGGCGGTCGTTCACTTCCTTGAGTTTGTGCACGTCGAGAATTACGACTGCGAGCTGGTGTTCATACCGTTTCGCGCGATTTAGTTCTTTCTCGCAGTACTCGTCGAATAGCCGGCGGTTGTAAAGCCCGGTGAGCGCGTCCGTGGCCGCGTTGATTTGCAGCTTCTTGAACTCGTCATACTCCATCAGGATCGGGACGCGCAGAAAATTCGTGGAGGCTAGCACATCGACGATAGCTGTTTTGAGCGACACTCTCCTCCCCAGGCTATCGGCGAGTTCGCGTCGCTTCAGGAGTATTCGTTCCCAATATTCATTGCTCTGCGAATCGCTGATATCGATTTGCGCGATGGTGCGGAAGAATTGCCGCAGGAATTGTCCGCGGGCCGAGTCTTCAAGACCGTCCAGGGTCTCCGCGAGGAGATCCAAGTAAGAGTCTTCGACTGAAGGCTGCGGCTGCAATGCTTCGCCGGGCTGGGGCATTAAGGGTTCCGAAAAAGTGAGCTCTACCCTGATTCCAGGGGTCACTGCGGGGCAGAGTATCTACAGCAATGGACAGTCCAATCCCGTACAAGAATGGAGGCCGGTTGGGAATCTGTAAGTGGCTGCCCAGATGAAAATTACATGGAATATCGGGCGCGTCAATGGCGAATTGCCAGCGTAGGCCAAATCACAGTGCAAAATGGTTCCACTTTGTGGCAGGCTTCCGCCGTCCCGCGGTTTGCGGAGAACGATCCACTCGTAGAAACCGGTGCGGAAAATCCTCAGCCGATAGGCTTTAGGAACTCGACTCCTACCAAATAGACATCACCAGCTTGTTGATGCCTCTTCACTCTGGCTTGGATGGGCGCCATGCCGGCCGGCACCAGCGCCGATGATGTTATCGATGGGGCTGGGATTGTGAGAGTCACGATCTCGTTCACCGCGAGAGGCCGAGGGCAGGTCACGAACGCCCCTAAACCGCTGATATCAAGTGTTTTGGCCAGCTCCAGAAACTGCTCCCCATGTGCGTCACGTCCCCGGACGAACATCGGTATCTGCAAATGGATCCGCTGGAATCGTCTGCGTTCTTCATCAAGGGGCGACATGCTTACTCTATGATGCAGGGGATTTTCTTTAACGCTCATTAGTACCCCAGTTTTAGTACTCATACCAGTACGCAATTTAAATGCAAGTCTGTAAGGGGAATCCCAAGGCGATTAAGCCTAGCAATATCAGTTATTTGACGGGACTAAAATACTTCGCCATTAAATGACCATCAGTCAAATAGGCAACTTTACTCCACTGGTTTTCCAACTTTGTGCAAACTAGGACGCATTTACCATTGACTCCCTTTGGCCCCTTTGCGAGCATGAGTTTCCTCAAGCAAAGATCCCCTTCGCCCTTCAGCGAAGGCTCCATCTTGGTGTCTTTGCGTTGAGACTCGAAAACCAGTGGAGAGATATTGACGAAAAGCATTGCAGCCGATCCGCAAGCGACTGGACAGCAGGTTTTTCATCTCGTCGCGAGCCTATTGGACGCGTTCGACCGGCCGTTGGTCGTAGCCGACCGTGGCGGCCGCATTTTGTTCACCAACCTGCACGCGCAGGACCGCCTCAACCCCAAAGGACTCGCTTCCAACCCGGAGCTCAATCTCTTTACGGACATCCTGCACGCGGATCGCCGCGGCATCGTCGGCCAACTCGAGAGCGGTGAACAGGAAGTGAATCTCCAGATCGATTCTCCTGCCGGCAGGAGCCGCGCAAGAATTCGTTGGCTCCCCGAGCCGGACTGGCTCGTCGTTTATGTGGAGCCCGCTCACCCTGAAGCGCCCGCCGATGAAGCTGAGATGCGGCAGACGGTCCAGGAGCTGATGCAAGAACGCGAGATTACTTATCGAAATCTTCTCGCTGCATACCTGCGCCTCCAGGAAGTGAATCGCCAGAAAACAGTTTTCCTGGCCTCCGCTGCGCATGAGTTGAAGACGCCTCTGGCCGTGATGAAAGGTTACTATGACCTTTTGCTCTCGGGTTCCCTCGGAAAGGTCAGCGACCGTCAGCGCGAGATCCTGCAGGAATCCAAAGAGAGTTGCGACCGCCTGGTGCGCCTGGTTTCCATGTTCCTGAATTATTCCGCGCTCGAAAGCGGCAAGCTCGTGCTGCAGTTGCGTGAAAATGACCTCCGCGATTGCGTCAACGATCTAACCTGCCGCTGGCAGGACGCCTTTCAGCGCGCCAAGGTTCGCCTGGAAATCAAGGTTCACCCGAAACTGCCCTCCTTCAAGTTCGATTACCAGAAGGTCCAGCAATGCATCGCGAACTTGCTCGATAACGCGCTCAAGCACACGCCCGCCGAGGGCAGTGTCACCCTGGTGGCCGAACCCCATTTCTGGGAGCGCCGCGTCTCAGAGGCTTCTCCTTCCAACGATCGCCGGCGCAACACCGGAGGACGTCCCAACAGCGTTTTGGTCGCGGTAACCGATACCGGCAGTGGCATTGCCGCCGAGTTTCATCAGGAAATATTCGAAGAGTTCGTGCGGGTTGACTCCTCCTCGTCCGGCATGGGGTTGGGGCTGGCCATCACCAAACGTTTGATTCAGGCGCACCGCGGCAAAGTATGGGTGGATAGCGTTCTTGGAAGCGGAAGTTCTTTTTCTTTCCTGCTACCCATCAATGTTGAGTAAAAATTGATTTATCCGGAGCGGACTCGTTGCGCTCCCCAGGAATGGACCATGGCTGAAAAAGAAAAAATTCTTGTCGTAGATGACGAACCTAGCATTCGCAAATATCTGCAGACCTTGCTGGAAGTCGAGGGCTACGATGTCTCGACCGTTCCCGGCGGCAAAGAGGCGCTCGAAAAGGTCGGTGGCGGCTTGCGCCCGGATTTCATCATCCTGGACGTTTTGATGCCCGAAATCGACGGGCTCGAAACGCTGCGGCAATTGATGCAAATCGACCGCACCCTCAACGTCATCATGCTTTCCTGCTCGAACGAAGTCACTACGGTGGTTGAAGCCATCCGCGTCGGCGCTTTGGACTACCTCACCAAGCCGTTCGAGAAGCCGGAACTCGATGCCGCATTTCTAAAGTGCCGTCAGAAGCAGCAACTTCGCTCGGAAAATAAGGCTCTGCGCGAATACTGCGAAGCCCTCACCGAGGATCTTTCCTTCCTCGCCGCCAGTCCGCAGATGCTGAAAATCCGCCAGCAGATCTTGCAAATTGCTCCGGTGGACGTCCCCGTGTTTATCAGCGGCGAAAGCGGAGTGGGCAAGGAAGTGGTTGCGCGCATGATTCACTTGCGTTCCACGCGCCGCGTGCAGGCCTTCGTCAAGGTGAATTGCGCCGCGCTTCCCGGCGAGCTTCTCGAATCCGAGTTATTCGGCTACGAACAGGGCGCCTTCACCGGCGCCGTTCGGTCCAAGCCGGGTAAGTTCGAGTTGGCCAATAAGGGCACCATTTTCCTCGACGAAATCGCCGAAATGAGCCCGCACCTTCAGGCCAAGCTGCTTCACGTTCTGCAGGACGGCCAATATTCGCGCCTCGGCGCGCGTGCCGTGGTCAACGTGGACGTCCGCGTCCTCGCCGCGACTAACATGGATGTGAAAGAGGCCATGCGTTCCGGCCGTTTCCGCGAAGACCTCTACTACCGCCTGAATGTTCTTTCCATTCACATTCCGCCGCTGCGCGAACGCACCACGGAAATCCCGCTGCTCTTCCGCCATTTCCTCGTCAAGTACAGCGAGAAATATCAAAAGGCGGCGCCCGATCCATCCAAGCATTTGCTCGAAGCCGCTTTGCGCTATCCCTGGCCCGGCAACCTGCGCGAACTCGAAAACTTCGTCAAGCGCTACGTGATTCTCGAAGATGACGAAGGCAGTTTCCGCGAGCTCCTCGAAATGACCGGGCAGCAGCAGCGCATGGCTCCCCGCGACGAAGCCCCCGTGCCGAAAGAACAGGGTCTCAAGGCTCTCGTGCGCGGCTTGAAGGACGAGGCCGAGATGGAAGCCATCGCCGACGCCCTCGAGAAGACCAACTGGTGCCGCAAAGACGCTGCGAAAATGCTCGGCATCAGTTACAAAGCACTGCTTTACAAGATGCGGCAGTTCAATCTCGATTCAGGCCGCGGCGCGCGCTCTGCCGCCGCCAAAGCCGCCAGGGAAGCCGCAGCAAAAGAGACAGCCGCGAAATCAGCGGAGGCGAAGGAGAGCGCTCCAGTCGCTCGCACTTCCTAAGGTTTCCGTCGTTGTCGGCTCTCGCAATCTTCTCGCTATTGCTTCGCTCGCGGACGAGCGAATCGAGCGGAATTCCGAGAGCCGACGCCTCGCTCAGCTTCCCCAAATGACACAAATAACCTTTTTTCGGTAAAGTACCGTCTAGTCCTATTACCGGCAAACTGTTGCATATCTAGAGCACATTCAAAGAAATAGCACTACCAATACTCCCATTCGTTAGTCTAGTATTCCGCTCCAGAACGAACCTTTCGCGAGTCGGAGCGCGGGAGGATCCGAGGCCTCGACGCCCAGCTGAGATCTCGGAGCAGCGATTCTCCCTGTTTTCAAAGGGTTTGCTCCTTGCGCCGTATTTTGGCCGAACGGTGCCGGGTGAGTTTCAGCTTCGGCCAATGGCGCATTTTCATTATGAAACGTTAGTGACCTTTGGAATGGGGATTGCTACTCTGACTCAACGGGGGAATGCTGTGAACTTCAAACTAGCCTTGGAGGAGCAGCGGGGATGACGGAGCGTCGCATGGCACGCCGGTACGACCTTTCCCTACCGGTAAGCGTCCGCCTGCCGATTAATCGAGAGCCTGGCTCGCACGACGGCCAGACTCGCGATATTTCCACGCGCGGCGTTTACTTCACCATGGAGAAAGACCTTGCTCCCGGCACGGAGGTTGATTTTACTCTCACCCTACCGGCTGAGATAACTCGCGGTACAGAAGTCTTCGTTCGTGCGCATGGGCGCGTTGTCCGCGTTGACCGGCAGAACGAACAACAACACGAAACCGTTGGAGTCGCCGCCGTCATTGAACGCTACGACATTATTCGCGGCGAAGCGTCTCCGAACTAGAATTGCAAACAACATTCCCGGAAGACGAGGCGATTCGCGTGGTTGATTCCTCACTTCGGATCCGGCCTAAGCAAGGTTCTTCGGGCCCTTCCTCTCGCGAGGTTTGGGCCCTTTTTAATTTTGGCCTCCGCGGGATTGTTCATGCCGCGGAAGCGTCGCTCGGCTTCGATTTGTCCCCACCGTTGTCGTAGGGATCCCGAAGGGCCACGTAAAATTTCGCCGCGATATCTTGCAAGACCAGGGTGTCCGGAGTACGCTCTCCCCCATGAAGCCGCGCTAGGGACCCCCGTGATTCGTTAAAGGAGGATGCCATGAAAGTAGCCGACCTGATTGCCAGCCGTCGCGAAGTTTATTTTGTTTCGGAAGAAACCACGGTGCACGAGGCGGCTCGTTATCTCCGCGATCGTCAGGTTCGCGCTGTCGGTGTTTGTGACAAGCAAAGTGTTCTCCTCGGCGTCATTTCTCAAAGCGATGTCTCCGATAAAGTGGCCGCCGAAAACAAGTGTCCCGCGTGGATGCGCGTCTCCGAAATCATGACGCGCCAGCTGGTGAGCGCCACTCCGGAGACCTCGCTCGAAGATTGCTTGCGGTTAATGGAGCAACACGGCATCTATCACTTGGTAGTTTTGGACGGCGAAAAAGGCTATCGCGGAATGATTTCGGTGACCGACCTCCTGCAGCTATTTGCTTCGGACCAGAAAGCCCGCGCCGACATGCTGGAAGCCCTGATTTTTCCACAGCGGTAAGATGAAACTGCATAGGTCGTAATAGCATGAGCTTGGGCCTTCTATCCCGATTCTCTATGTCGCTAACCACCCGCTAAGCGGTAAAACCCAACGGCCGCCAGAGGATTTGGGACCGAACTGGGAAATGCCCTTCCCTAAAGTGCCCAGAATGTTCTAGCAGCCCATCATTGTGCGTGCTGTAATGGTACGTTTACAGATTCTGCGTCGCGGCCTTGTTTGGCTCCTAACCATATGAAAACGGGTTGATTAAATCGGTCAGCCGCCTGTATCATCGGCGCGCGCGAAACGCTGCCGCCCTCGGCGTTTGGCGAGTTATGTGCAAAGCACAAGCGGGGCGCGTACTGCCTCACTCCCTGCAACTGGACATCAATGGCCTCTGCTGCTGAAGCAAGATCTGCCGTTCAAGCGCACCCCGTCGAACTACCACCCGAACACGTGTATTTCGGCCCCTCGGAAACCATGCAGGCCGTGCGCCAGCGCGTGGACCGCGCCGCGAGCCTGAATGTACCCATCCTCATACTCGGCGAAAGCGGCACAGGCAAAGAGGTGTTGGCTCGCTTCGTTCACAACCGTTCGCCTTGGCGTGAAGGCCCCTTCATAAAAGTGAATTGCCCGGCCATCCCCGGCACCTTGCTTGAAAGTGAATTGTTCGGATTTCAGAAAGGCGCCTTCACCGGCGCCAACGCCGCAAAGCCCGGCCGCATGGAACTGGCCCAGGGCGGCACTCTGTTCATGGACGAAATCGCCGAACTCGATGCAAGTCTCCAGGCCAAGCTTCTGCACGTTCTGCAGGACGGCCACTTCACACGCATCGGCGACCACGAAGAAAGGCGCATGGACGCGCGCGTCATCTGTGCCACCAATCGTGTCCTCGCGCAGGAAATTGAAAGCGGCGGTTTCCGCGCCGATCTTTTTTACCGCATCAACGTCATCAGCATTACCCTTCCGCCGCTGCGTGATCGCCGCGAAGACATCCCCTACCTCGTTGAGTATCTCCGCGAGCTTTTCAATCGGCGCTTTCAGCGCGACGCGGGTCCCGTCTCGAAAGAGGTCCTCCATCTCCTGCAGCAGCGCGACTGGCCCGGCAACATTCGCGAGCTTGAGAACTGCATGGCGCGCTACGTGATCTTGGGTTCGGAGGAAGCCTTCCACTCCGACCGCAATCAAACCATGGAGAAAAAGCACCTGAGCTTTGCTTATGAGCTCAACGAAGACGGCAACATCCCCCTCAAGCGCATCGCCCAGCAGGTCACCCGGCGCATGGAACATGATGTGATCCTCAAGGTCCTGCAGGCCAATCACTGGAATCGCCGCAAAGCCGCGGAAGTCTTGAAGATTAGTTATCGCGCGCTTCTGTACAAGGTCCGCCAGGCGGGCCTCCCCGCCAAGCGCCCCCAGCGCAAGCCGGGACCCAATCCCATCGACGATGATGAATCCTCTTCTTCCATCGCCTAGAACCTCGAACTGATTTTCATCGCCGAACCCAAAACTGTTTCGTTTGTATGCTCTTACCGTACCCGTATCTGGTAGGAATCCAGCCTTCTTGACCGCCTTGCTCGCATACCTCAATTCCGCTAGCCTAGCCTAGATGCCAAAGTCTCCTGCAAAAACAGCGCTGAAAGTTTGCCTGCTTTCGCCGCATCCCATGGTGCTCGAGGAATTCCGCCGCTTGCTGGCGGAATCTGGCTGCCAGATTGTGTCGCGCCAACTCGATTCGATGCTGGCGCCTGATTTGCGCAATCTTGAGGTGCCTCGAGCCGGCGTTTACGTCATCGATGCTCATGCCGCCAAACAGGCCACCGGCGCACTTCTCAGCAATATTCTTGACCATAACGGAACCGCGCGCCTCCTCGTGGTGGGGGACAATATCAAAGAGGCTGATAGCCACACCCTTCTCCGCCAGGGCGTGAAGGGTATCCTGAACTATACCGAAGCGCGCGAACAGCTTCCTCGCGCACTTCCTCTCGTCGCTTCCGGTGGTTTCTGGGTGCCGCGCACCGTGCTTTCGCGTTTTGTGGACTCCATTCTCACTTCCACACAGGGCCGCCGCCTGCGCGGCGATTCGCCCACCGAACTCAGCCGTCGCGAGCAGGAAGTCTTGAGCGCTTTGCTCGAGAACTTGGCCAACAAGGAAGTGGCCGACCGCCTGCACATTTCCGAGCGCACCGTGAAATTTCACGTCTCCAACTTGCTTGCGAAATTTGGCGTGCGCCGCCGGGCCGACCTGATCCTGCTCTGTTATCAGCGGCGCGGCGCGGGAACCTAATTCGCCTTCGCATTCTGCTCCTGCCGCCCGTTCTTCCTTCGCCTCAAAAGACTCGCCGGGTTTGAATTCGCTGCTATAATTTTGCGTTCGCCGCACCCGCGCAGAGAGCGCCGGTAAAGATCATGCTCACCTTTTCCATCGAGAATTTCGGTTGCCGCGCCACCGAGGCTGATGCCGCCGCGCTTCGTCACGGTCTGCTCGCCGGAGGACTCACCCTCGCGGCCGACCACGCCCGCGCTGACGTGATCGTCCTGAACACCTGCACGGTAACTTCCGCTGCGGACTCGCAGGCGCGCGAAGCCGTGCGCAAAATTCATCGCGCAAACCCGAGCGCCTGCATCGTGGTGACCGGTTGTTACGCCCAGCGCGCGCCCGAGGAAATTGCCGCGCTCGAGGGCGTGGCTTGGGTGGTGGGGAATTCGCACCAGACGGAAATCCCCGCGCTCATTCGCAACGCCGTAGCTCCCCACGCAGGTTCCGCATCGGCTCCGCCCGCGCCCGACTTCGTTCCGCTCGCTCGGCTCGCAGCACCGGCGGTGGACGATGAATTCATGTCCCTCGCGCGCGGCCCGGCAAAGATCCTGACCGGCGACATCTTTGCCCAGACCGACGTTCAGCTCGCCCCCGCCGAAGTCGTTGCGGGCGACCGCACTCGCCCGATCCTGAAAATTCAGGATGGCTGCAACAACCGCTGCGCCTACTGCGTCATTCCTTTTGTTCGCGGGCGCAGCCGCAGCCTGCCGCCCCACGCCGTGTTGGATGAAGTCAAAAAACTCGTCGCGCACGGCTCCCGCGAAATTGTCCTGAGCGGTATCAACCTCGGCGCCTACGGCCGCGATCTCGCTCCCCGCGCCCGGCTCGCTGATATCGTTCAGCGCATTCTTGCCGAAACATCGCTCGAAAGCCTGCGCCTGAGCTCGATCGAACCCCAGGACGTCACCGAAGAGCTCATCGCACTGGTCGCTTCGTCCGCCCGCCTCGCGCCCCATTTCCACGTGCCGCTGCAATCCGGCTCCGATCGCGTTCTTCGCGCCATGCATCGCTGGTACCGCGCCGCGCATTACGCTGAGCGCGTAAAGCTCATTCGCTGCACTCTTCCCGGCGCGGCGATTGGTGCGGACGTGATCGTAGGCTTCCCGGGCGAGACGGAGCAGGACTTTCAGTCCACGCTCGACCTCATCGACATACTGCCCTTCACTTACCTGCACGTATTTTCTTTTTCCGCGCGCCCCGGCACCAAGGCTGCCGCCCTTGGCGCGCCCGTGCCCCCCGCCGCCATTCGTGAGCGCGCCCGCGCCCTGCGTGCTCTCGCGCAGCAAAAATCCGCAGCGTTTCGCGCATCGCAGGCGGGACGCACGTTGCGCGCCCTCACTCTCGCGCGCAGCGGCGATAACTGGACCGGAGCTGTGACTGGAAATTATCTGAAGGTTCGCATCGCCGGACGCCACGCCGCCAACGAATGGCACGACGCGCGTGTCTCTGCAGCCGAATAAGTTGATTTCGAGTTCCCCGGACCCGTCAGCTCTCGAAAATAACTTCCGCGAGCGCCAGATTGCCGCTGTGCGTGATGGTCAGCGAGATATTCTTCACGCCCAGCCGTTCCGCAAATTCTCGCGCCACACCTTCGAGATGCAGCGTCGGTTTCCCGCTGGGCTCGCGTCTTACCTCGATGTCGCGCCAGCGGACGCCCCGCCGCCAGCCAGTTCCCAGCGCTTTCATCGCCGCTTCCTTTGCAGCGAATCTCCCGGCGTACCTCTCGAATTTATTCCGATGGCTCTCGCAATAAGCGACCTCGCCCGGGGTATAAAGCCGCTCGAGAATCGGCGCGCCATGCCGCGTGATGGCCGCTCCCACCCTGTCGATTTCCGCGATGTCCAATCCAAGCCCTACGATCACCGGTCGTCGGCCCCGTATCGAGCGCGGCGGCGAAACTTCCGCGCTCACAAAAAATGCGTCGCGGCGCGATTATACCTATAATCGACGATCCGGCGAGGATCGTCGTCCTGAGGAGCAACGCGACGAAGGATCTCTCCGTTAGGTTTCTACGGGCGGAACTGTAAAACAAGCAAATGCCGACACTAGCAGCAAAAAAGAAAACAACCCGGCGAACACGGCCTGCAAAGTCCGCGGAATGGAGCCGGCGCAAAGCCGCGGGTTTTAAGCTCCTCGAAGCCCCTGCGTTCTCGCGCCTGAATTGGCTGGTTCACGGATTCAGCACCAGGCCCGGCGGAACGAGCGAACTAAAGCTGAACGCCGCTGGTGTTCAGCCCGCCGAAAAGGTTCTGAATCTCGGCTTCACGGAATGGGACACCTCCGCGCGCGTTCTGGAAAACCGCGCAAAATTCTTCGCCGCCTTGGGCGCGAAGAAAATGCGCGTCGCCGCGCTCCAGCAGATTCATTCAGACATCGTGCACCTCGTGGATTCAACCGCCGCCGCGACGCCCCCCAAAGCCGACGCTCTCATCAC
>Ga0302306_10001586_pt1 | contig 12255 bp, 11 predicted proteins | sample III_Palsa_E3_1_FD_198761 | JGI IMG/M metagenome (GOLD analysis project Ga0302306, IMG submission 198761) | Peat permafrost microbial communities from Stordalen Mire near Abisko, Sweden - III_Palsa_E3_1 | ecosystem: Environmental > Terrestrial > Soil > Palsa > Peat permafrost | place: Sweden...
TGCCGATATCTTTTTGGGCCTTCATGTAGGTGGCTATCTTTTGTTCGAGGCTGGCCCTGTCCTGCGGGTTGTGCAGCAAAAAATAGGTGGTGTAAATTTCGACGTTCCAGGAGGGGGAATTTGCGTTGGGAAGGCTTGCATACGAAGCAACAAAATTGAATTTTAACTGTGAGTTAGCCGGAGCATCCTTAGCCACTCCCGAAACGATGTAGCTTTTGGCGCCCCCTATCAACAAAAGCTTACCCAGGGCCTTTGTGTCGCCAAAGTATTTTTTTTCAATCGACTGGCTGATGACTATTTTACCCGGCGCATTCAGTGCAGTGTTGGCATCGCCTTCGGTTAGCGGGAAGGAGAACATTTTGAAAAAGGTTGAATCGGCAAAGTAAAACCTTGGTTCCACAAATGTCTTTTCACCATAGCGAACTACATAAGGGTCCCGGCTGCGTATCCTTACATAGGATTCAATTTGAGGGAAAGCAGCAGCCAGCCTGGGGCCCGGCATAGATGAGGTTGTTCCAATCGTGTTTTTTGTGCCGTTAACGGTGTATTCGGTGGTGACCCTTACCAGGCGGTCGGCATTTTTATTGAAACGGTCGTAACTCAGTTCGTTCCAAACATAAAGCCCTATCAGGATGCAGGAGGCGATGCCGATGGTTAAGCCCCCGATATTTACAAGGCTGTAAAGTTTGTTTTTCGCCAGGCTGCGCCAGGCGATTTTTAAATACATTTTCAGCATAATCTTTTGGTTAGGAGAACTTAAGGAAAATCGTGGACGACTGAACCTATCTAACCAACAAAATGCCACAAATATAAGATCTTACTAATCAGCTATTTGTACTCATAATATTGCCATTAAACTGTACGCTTATGATACGGTTGCCTGTTCATTTGTGAACGATTGGAAAGGTTGGGTTTTAACGGTGTTTTTAGGGCTGTGTAAATAAATTGCGAGAATTTTGGGTTGATGCGGTGGTTGATGCTCTTTTGTAATATCTTACAAAAAAAAGAGCCGCCAAAATAATTGATGCCAGACACACAAGTTCCTTCAAGCGCTTTCGACATAGGTGAAAAGCACAAATTACATGGATTAGATCACTTGCGGGCAGTTGCGATCATCGCGGTGCTTTGTTTTCATTACCAATTTTTCGGCCACCCCGAGTGGGAGCGCGGCCGCATCAGCGGTTTCGGATGGACGGGCGTTGATCTGTTTTTCGTTTTGAGCGGGTTTTTAATCGCCGGGCAATTGTTTGAGAGCGTTGCAAAAGGCAAGCCAGTTTCGCTGAGGGAATTTTTCATCAAACGGTTTTTTAGGATAATCCCACCCTATCTGCTTGTCTTAGCGTTGTACCTCGTCATCCCGGCAGTCAGGGAATGGGGGCACCTGTCGCCGGTATGGAAATATTTTACCTTTACCCTGAACTTCGGGCAGGACCCCGGAAAGTACGGCACCTTCAGCCACGCATGGTCTTTATGCGTGGAAGAGCAATTCTATTTGCTGCTGCCGCTAGTGTTTTGGCTGTTCAGCTTTAGGAAGCCGGGCAAAAAGCCTTTTTATTTGGTTGGCGCCCTGTTTATAGCCGGCATTATCTTTCGGCAACTCAGCTGGAAATTCTTTGGAGAGCCTTACCTCAACACTGATGCTTTTGGCGCCAAATGGAACGAATTTGTTTATTACCCCACTTACAACCGGCTCGACGGACTGCTGGCTGGCGTAAGCATAGCCGGCCTGTTTACGTTTTACCCGGCGGTCAAACTTTGGGTCAACCGGCATTGTTATATTATCCTGTTAACAGGGATAGCGCTTTTAATAGCAGCATGGCAGATCTGTAGGGTTTACGCAAGTTATGATACGTCCACTTACGGTTTCCCGATTATTTCGTTGGCCTATGGTTTGGTTTTGGCGGCGTTCGTTTCACCCTCCTGCATTTTTTACCGTCTGAAGTCGAGGGTTACATCGTTTATAGCCACGTTATCTTATGCTGTTTACCTGTCGCACAAGATCATCATTCACCTGGTGCAAAAGCTGTTGGAAGGCTTTGGGGTGGATAAGAACAGTGTTTGGACGATGCTGGTCTGTGTTATTTGTGTTATTGCCGTGGCGTTGCTGATGCGTTATGTAATTGAGAAGCCGGCTTTGAGGATGAGGAACAGGTTTTTGAACAGGGGCCGGAGAACTACTTTAGCTGAGCGGAGTTATGTTGCTGTCGAATTCCCTCCCAGGGGAGGGCAGGGAGGGGTTTAGCGGACCTTTCACTCCACCATGCTTAGGTCAAACCCCTTCGGTAACTTTACACTCCGATCAATTTTCACAATTTCAATGATCTTTGCCTCAATGGCACGGATTACATTGTGCATATCATATTTCACTTCCGATTCCGAAAAGCGTAAAAACCTGGCACCTAAACTTTCCAGCCTCTGCTGCCTTAAGTCATCTTTCAAAGACGCGTCCTCATTGTTATGCGACATGCCGTCAACTTCGATAGCAAGCATCAATTGTTTACAATAAAAATCAACGATATAATTATCAATACAGCGTTGCCTGTCAAAATCAAATCCTCAAAACTGATCGTCCTTTAGTTGGTTCCAAAGCAAAACTTCACCAAACGTCATGTCTTTACGAAGTTTGTTGGCAAGCGGAACAAGGTAGGGTTTGTACGGAATAAACTTTGGCAACTCTATAAAATTTTCTTAGCGCGTGACGAAACCCCTCCCTACCCTCCCCTGGGAGGGAATTGAAGATTAGTTCTGTCTATTCTTCTTTCTTCGCCTGCTGAATCACAAAAACATCCTCGTTATCCTTCTTCATCAGGTACTTTTCCCGGGCGAATTTCTCCAGCTTTTTGGGGTCGGACGTTAGTTCATCCAGATCCTGATTCACTTTGGTGATCTCTTTTTGGTAGAAATCACGCTCCTGTTTGAGCTTGCTTACCTGCTGGTAATATTGGTATTGAGAGAAAAGATCGTTTTTATCAAAAAATATCATAAAAACCACAAACGCTACGCTAACAAGGAAATACTTATTTCTGAAAAGATTGACCAGGCGTTTCATCGCTTTAGAATTTTTGTTTAAAGCTATACATAATGTTGCTTTAGCGCAAGTATCGTTTTAAACTTTTGCACATTTGTAGAGGAATTTGGAGCTTAAAGCTGAAAGCCGGAAGCCCGAAGCCCGAAGCGCAGAGGAATGGGGTGATCTGTTTATTGAATCTGTTCCTGCTACTGCTGCCACTTTCAATTTCGTCGGCTGAATCTCTTATTCAATTCCTGCAACTGCCACTGCCACTGCCACTTTCCAGTTTCGTCGCCTTATCTTCCGTTCCCATTACTGCCACTGCTACTGCAACTGCCACTTTCCTGAATCGGCAGGTCAATCCCTTCTCCGCTGCCCGCTGCTGCCACTTAAACTCTCCGATCTGTGCCTGTCATTCCGGCCATAGCCACGTCCACGCTTATTAGCCTGGCCATTGCGGTTGCCGCCCGAACTGTGTTTTTGGGCCGCCTGCGGTTTCGCCGACGATAAACCTGTAAGGGTCATGGGGTAGGGATGGCCGTCTTCAACGGGGATTTGTTTGGAGATGAGCTTATGGATGTCTTTTAAGAATTCGATTTCTTCGGCATCGCAAAACGATAGCGCAACACCGTTTAACCCTGCCCTGCCGGTGCGGCCGATGCGGTGCACATAGGTTTCAGGAATGTTGGGCAGTTCGTAATTGATCACGTGCGAAAGTTCGTCGATGTCGATGCCGCGGGCAGCTATGTCCGTTGCGATCAAAACACGCGTGGTTCGATTTTTAAAATTGCTTAATGCCCGCTGACGTGCATTTTGCGATTTATTGCCGTGGATAGCTTCTGCAGTAATGCCAACGCGTACCAGGTCCTTCACAACCTTATCGGCGCCGTGTTTGGTACGGGTAAATACCAGGGCGGTTTTAATGTTTTTATCCTTTAACAGGTGGATGAGCAACGCTCTTTTGTCATTTTTTTCCACATAATACAAGGACTGTTGAACAGTATCGGCAGTTGTCGACGCCGGCGTAACTTCCACGCGTTCGGGACGGGTTAATATGGTATCGGCTAATTGTTTGATCTCGTTTGGCATGGTGGCCGAGAAAAACAGGGTTTGTCTTTTTGAGGGAACTTTGGCGATGATCTTTTTTACATCGTGCACAAAACCCATATCGAGCATACGGTCGGCTTCGTCGAGCACGAGCATGCGGATATGCTCCAGGTGTACATATCGCTGGTTTATCAGGTCGAGCAGGCGGCCGGGTGTGGCTACTAATATGTCCACGCCGCGTCTTAAGGCATCGGTCTGCGGGTTTTGAGAAACGCCGCCAAAAATTACCAGGTGTTTCAGCCCGGTATGTTTGCCGTAGTTGGCAAAGCTTTCATCAATCTGGATGGCCAGCTCGCGGGTTGGTGTTAAAATAAGCGCCTTTATGGTTTTCTGCTCCTTTTGTTGCAGCCTGTCCTGGTATAAAAGCTGCAGGATTGGAATTGCGAACGCGGCAGTTTTACCGGTGCCGGTTTGCGCGCAGCCAAGCAGGTCCCTGTTTTGTAATATAATGGGTATAGCTTGTTCCTGAATAGGGGTGGGGATGGTATATCCCTCGGTTTTTAGAGCCCGGAGTATGGGCTCAATTAAATTTAAATTTTCGAATGACATGTAATCGTTATGATATTTTGCTTGCGCTAAGCAGTAGGGGATCTGAAGAGTATTCGGCGATCAAAACCGTAAAGCGGGCGGATATTTTTTGCAAAGATACGCTTTTTATTGGGAAGTAGGTTTTTTGAGGTAAAAGGCGAAAGGTGAAAGGCGAAAGGTAAAAGGAAGCATGATGCAGGCGGCATTGCCTGCACTAACGAATCAGGGAAATTCGACTTAATTAGAATTGGTATCTGTCGGATAGCGTTTTATAACATAATTCGTTATTACGAGTCGCCAATATTTATTGGTCTTTCGAGAATATTGGTGTTTATAAATTCACCGACTCATCCGCCACAGGTGTTTCCGGAGTATCCTTCGGCTCCTTCTTCAACCAGGCATGCAGTAAAATAATGATCGTACCCGCCATGATAGACATGTCGGCCACATTAAATATGCCGGTTTGAAAGATGACAAAATCAATGTGCATGAAGTCGGTTACCGAGCCATGGGCAAGCCGGTCGTAAACATTTCCGAATCCGCCGCCAATGATAAGGATGATGCCCAATACGGTTATGCGGTCGATATTGGTTTTTACTAAAATATAAACCAGGCCGATTATCACGGCCAGCAGCGGAAGAATGTTTAAAAAAACCATTTTCACCCAACCGGAGCTGGAATCGCCCAGGCTTAAAAAAGCCCCCGTATTTTGCACCCTGGTTAGCTGGATATGGTCATAAAAGAAATGTTTATAGTCATAGTAGTGAAGGTTTTTCCGGGCAATGGATTTGGTAACCTGGTCGCAGCCGATGTTGAATGCAAGAATTAGCAGGATAACGAGCGGTCTGATTATTTTGCTTGATTTCATTTTTTAATATGCCCGGACTAATTTTTCCGAATGATTTGTATTTAAAGGAAGCAAAAATAATGTTTTAAAGTATAGAAATCCGTCCCAACAGAAAGAAGCCGGCTCCAACCCCGGCTTCCAAAAAATTCGTGCAATTCGAATAAATTCGTGCAATTCGTGTTAATTCAAAAAGAAGCCGGCCCCAAAGCCGGCTTCCAAAAAAAATTCGTAAAATTCGTTTCAATTCCTGAGAATTAGTGGCCGAATTTGTTATTTGCTTTTAAAATATTTAAAATCTTTACCGATGAATTTTGCGCTGTCGCCCAATTCTTCTTCGATGCGGAGTAACTGGTTGTATTTGGCGATCCTGTCGGAGCGTGATAGCGAACCGGTTTTTATCTGTCCGCAGTTTAAAGCAACGGCAAGGTCGGCAATGGTTGAGTCTTCGGTTTCGCCCGAACGGTGGCTCATTACGGTAGTATACGCATTGTTTTGGGCCATCGATACCGTGTTAATGGTTTCAGTGAGCGAGCCAATCTGGTTTACTTTTACAAGGATTGAATTAGCCACATTTAAATCGATGCCTTTTTGCAGGCGGGTTACGTTGGTTACAAAAATGTCGTCGCCTACCAACTGAATTTTTTTGCCTAATTTTTCGGTAAGCAATACCCAGCCGTCCCAATCATCCTCGGCTAAACCATCTTCAAGCGAAATGATAGGATATTTTTTTGCCCATTCCACGTAGTAGTCAACCATTTCGGCGGAGGTAAGTTGGCGCTTATCGGATTTTTTGAAGATGTACAGGCCTTTTTCTTCATTATAAAATTCACTTGAAGCAGGGTCAAGGGCAATGCAGATGTCCTCTCCGGGTTTGTAACCGGCTGCTTCGATAGCCTGTAATAAGGTTTCAATGGCTTCTTCGTGCGATGCGAAATTCGGTGCAAAACCACCTTCATCGCCAACGAGGGTAGAGTATCCTTTTTTATGTAAAATACCTTTAAGCGTATGGAAAGTTTCGGTGCCCCAGCGTAAAGCTTCCGAAAACGTAGGCGCTCCAACGGGCATTATCATAATTTCCTGGAAATCAACTTTGTTATCCGCATGCGCACCGCCATTCAAAACGTTCATCATCGGGATTGGCAAAGTGTTGGCATTAACGCCGCCTATGTAACGGTACAAGGGCTGGCGGCTTTCCTGTGCGGCGGCTTTGGCTACGGCCAGTGAAACGCCAAGGATAGCATTTGCGCCTAATTTGCCTTTGTTGTCGGTGCCATCGAGCTCGACCATCAGCTTGTCGATGGCGTTTTGTTCAAACACATCTACGCCGCTTAGTTCTTTGGCAATGGTATCGTTTACGTTGTCGACGGCTTTCAATACGCCCTTGCCGCCGTAGGTGGATTTATCATTATCGCGAAGCTCAACAGCCTCATGTGCGCCGGTGGAAGCGCCGGATGGAACAGCCGCACGGCCTAAAGCACCGTTTTCGGTTAAAACATCTACTTCAATAGTAGGATTGCCGCGCGAATCAAGTATCTGGCGGGCATGGACATCAATAATCAGGCTCATTTCAATTGGAATTTGTAAAATAATGAACTTAGTGTTGTATGTACACTAAGTTTTTCAACAGTTTTCAAATATACAATTTCCAATAAACTCTGTATGAAATTACTTGAAGATTAACGTAAAATTCATATTGAAGGTAATTTTGGTCGGTTTGTTATTTTTGGGGATTACACCGATTAGTTTTTGATTTCACCGATTTTTATTTTTTTTTGATTAGATCGATTGATTTTTCTTATAGCGGTTAACTTCGATTGCACTGATATTATTGTTTTGGTTAGACCGATCAGTGACGGGCTGCTAATTTATTGCCGCGTTCCAATAGCGGAGTGTTTTTTAGAAATAGGTAACTCCGGTGACTAATCGGTGAAATCATTTCCCAAAATCGGTGAAACTAAGCGTAGCGACTCATGAACGCCGCTGAAAAAAACAACTGGTGAATAATCCCAAAGAAACTATTCCCACTTAAATGTTTTAACCGCTACGGCATAGACGACGATAAACCATATTCCCAATATCAGCAAGTCGTGAGTTACATCGCCTAACCCCGCGCCTTCGAAGGCCACGTCGCGCATGGCTTTGTTAAGGTAAGTTAGTGGCAGGATGTTGCTTAAGCCCTGTAGCCAGGATGGAAATGCCGTGGTGGCGAAAAAGGTTCCGGACAAGAGGAATTGCGGCAGCGTAATGATATTGGATAGGGGCGGCACTGTGCTCTCATTTTTGGCGACGCCGGAGATGATGAAGCCGAAGCCCATGAAAATAATCAGCCCAAATGCTGAAAGGATGAGCATGTTAACAACAGTGACGAAGCCGTGAACAAGGGTAAAGCCAAAAAAGAAATGGCCTACGGTGATAATAAATAATGCACCTATCCATGAAAAAACAAGCCTTGCCAAAGCCTCGCCGAGTACGATGCTGTATTTCTTAACGGGTGTGGCAAAAAAGCGTTTGATGACGAGGGTCAGCCTGAGGCTTAGAAAAACAAAGGCGGTTCCAAATACACCGCTGCTTAATAAGGAGAAACCCAGCATACCTGGAAGAATAAAATCGATGTATTTGTATTCCCGGCCGTGGACGGTTGCTTCTTTCAGTTCGGCAATGGGTTGCGGAGCGGTATTGCCCCGGCTGTTTATCCGGAAAAACATTCCATCCAGCAACGATCTTAATACACCATCCTTTTGAGCCGATGCGGTAGTATATTTCATGCTAAGTGTATAATAAGGTGCTGTGGTATGGCTTTGAATATCCATTATAGCATCTATATCGCCTTTTGACAGGTTTTGGGTCATCTCGGCAGTGGATTGATTTTTTACCAGGTGAATAATCGGGATTTTTTTTATCGCCTGGTAAAGTGAGTCGGCTCGCGACGTATCGCAGGTCTTGGCGACGCCTACATCCATACTTATCGCCCCTCCGCCAATATTCGCGAAAACAATAATAAATATTAAAGGAAACGCAAGGCTAAACACCACTGCCGAAGGGCTGCGTATGATAGAACGGAAACTGGCTAAAGCTATGGCGAGGGTAGCGCGTATATTGCTATATTTTTTCATTTGGTTTATTCGTTCACTGGTTCATTAGTTCATTTGTTCAGTTGTTCGTTAGTATAGCTCAGTTGATTAAAGTCAACTGCCAACTGCTACTGCAAACTGCTACTTCTACTCCCCCTTTTAGGGGGCTGGGGGGTTACCCCTCCCGCCATTCCTTCCCCGTCAAATTGATGAATACATCTTCCAGGTTGGCCAGCTTTACTTCTTTTTTGCGTTCAAAACCCGAAGCAACGAGTTGGTCGATGAAGTGATTTGGTGTATCTATACCCACTATATGGCCGCCATCAACGAAAGCTACGCGGTCGCACAGTTCTTCAGCCTCGTCCATGTAGTGCGTGGTTATCACAACGGTTGTGCCGGCGTCGCGTATTTCGCGGATCAGGTCCCAAAGGTTACGGCGCGCCTGGGGGTCGAGGCCGGTGGTGGGTTCGTCAAGGAAAATTATTTTTGGATTATTGATGAGCGTAGTGGCAATAGAAAACCGCTGTTTTTGTCCGCCGGAAAGGTCTTTATATTTGGCCTTGGCTTTGTCGGTAAGCGCAACCTTTGCCAGCATTTCGGCCGGGGTTTTGTCTATTCCATATAAACCGCAGAACAGTTTGATCAGTTCGGAAAGGTTAAGGTTGGGGTAATAGCCCGCAGCCTGTAACTGAACGCCGATGCGTTGTTTGATCTTGTCGGCGTCATGGTCGATGGAGAAACCGTCTACGGTTACATCGCCGGACGTCTTTTCCCGAAGGGTTTCGATGATCTCAAGCGTAGTGGTTTTTCCGGCGCCGTTGGGACCAAGCAGACCGAAAATTTCGCCGTCGTATACCTCGAAGCTTATACCTTTTACGGCCTCAAAATCGCCGTATTTTTTTACCAGGTTTTTAACGGTAATGATAGGTTGTTTTGCCATGCTGCAAAAGTCGTTTACAAAGTTGGTATTTCAATTATTTTTTCCTTAAAAGGCGAAGTATTGCGGAGACAAATTCGGCAGCCTTTCAGTGCGCATTTTATTTTACGAGGTGACCGATGGAATGCAGGATAGCGTGTAAATGTTCAGCAGCTTTTAATGCGAGGTGAACGATATGGATAACGAGTGGCGTTTTCATTGTTTAGTGAGATTTGTATCACAAAACTGCAACGGGAATGAATTTTTAGCTATTGGTTTTAGGTAGATGGCGGGAAATTGTCGGTGAAAATATTGATTGGGTAGGATGAAAGGGGGTGTTATAGGCTTTATTTAAGCAAACCCTTTCGGCATCGAAGAGTTACTTTAAATTAGCAATCAATCTTTTTAATTCCTTGTCAGTGATAGCTTCGGTTTCTGATTTATCATAAATGGAGATCAGATTGACGGTTGTTTGGGAAAGGGTTGTTTCTAAATTGACTATCAGGTCAGTTTCAAGATAGGTAATAATTCTTGCTCCTCCACTTTGTCCTTTTCCTTTGCTGGATATTTTTATCCTTATCTTATAGGCATTGTTGCCTAAATGTGTGCCTAATGTTGGATTTATATACAATTTCTTTTCCAGATCAGCCAAATCGTCTTTTAGCGATCTGTGCCGCTTAAGCAGAGGTTTGGCTTCTTTTTTGAAATTAGAAGTAACATTAACTATTACTTTCACTTAAAAAATCCGATAAGGTTTGCAGGCTTGTACCTTTTGATCTATGTTCTTTAACTTCTGTTATTCCCTGTTGAATTCCCGTGAGAATAGCTAATTTTTTGTTTAGCTTTTTATATTTTTCGTTCAATTCATTCCACGTTTTAACAGGGACCAAAACGCTTGTTTTGTGGCCGCTATCGTCGACAATATATTTTAATGCAGTTGACATAATCTCAAGATATATCAAAGATAATCATTCACAAATATATTTAAATCTAAAAGTAGAACAGTAAATTCTTATTTGTTGGTAAGCATCTTTTTTACTTCGGGATTGACCGCGTTAGGATCAAGACTTTCGGTTATCTTTAAATACTTCTTCGCACTATCGCGTTGAACAAAATAGCTATAATCTGATGTTAATTGCCCGTAAAATCGAGGATTTCGCGGGTCGAGCCTAACGGCTCTTTTGGTGGCGTAAACGGAGGAATCTAAATAGATTTTGTTTTTTGTTTCGAAGAATATATTTCCGTAACTGATAGACATATCTTGCCAGGCTTTCGAATTATTAGAGTCAATTTTTAACGACTTTTTGAATAATGGTAGCGATTCTTTAAATCTTTTTTGCATGCCCAAAATATTGGCGAACCCCCAATAAACATTGGCATTTAAACTGTCTAGCAACCAAACCTGGTTAAAACGCATCATCGAAGTATCCAATTGCTTAGCATCAAAATACTGCCATGCCCGCATTAAAATGTGGGAAACTGCATCTTTTCTGCTTGTCGGTGTTTTATAGGCAGACAAAAATATTTCATCCGCTTCAATTTGTGCGCCACACTTTTTAACATGCCCAAACATTGGCAATTTATTTATTCCATCAACACAATCCTCCGAGTGAACGCAACTCATTATGGAAAAGGAAACGAAAAGACAAATTATGACGATGATTTTCATTAATAAGATATTAGGATTTAAGCTTTAAATATATCGAATTAATATTTAAAGCTGTAATTGTTATTTAGATCACCGGCTACACTTCATTTCTATGTAACTGGTTGCAATGTCAATGAACACTATTTGACTTAAATTCAATTAACTTGCACGAATTAACCGACAACCAATTCGTGAAATTCGATTAAATTCGTGCTTAATTTAATTTTTCATCATCTCAATAAAATCATCAAACAAATACCGGCTGTCGTGCGGGCCGGGAGACGATTCGGGATGGTATTGAACAGAAAATGCCTTTTTACCTTTTACCCTGATGCCTTCGATGGATTGGTCGTTCAGGTTTACGTGAGTGATCTCCACTTTATCTGATGCACGCACCGCCTCAGGAACCACGCCGAAGCCATGATTTTGGGAGGTTACCTCGCAATGATTAATGATAATATTTTTAACGGGGTGGTTTAAACCGCGGTGACCGTTGAACATTTTTTTGGTGGGGATGTCATTGGCCAATGCCAGCAACTGGTGGCCAAGGCATATGCCAAACATGGGTTTTTCGGACTTCAGGATATCTTTCACAGTATCCACGGCATAAGGCATGGCGGCAGGGTCGCCGGGGCCGTTGGAAATAAAATAACCGGTCGGCGCAAAGTCCTTTTCCATATCCGCAAAAGAGGTTTTAGCCGGGAACACCTTGGCATAAATTTCCCGCTGATCAAAATTGCGCAGGATGTTTTTCTTTACGCCCAGGTCAAGGACGGCTACCCGGTAGGGGGCGTTTTCATCACCATATGTATAAGTCTCGGTGGTGGAAACCTTTGATGAGAGCTCGAGGCCGTCCATCGAAGGCACTTCATCCAGCTTCTTTTTCAATTCATCAATATCGAGTATTTCCGATGAGATGATGGCATTCATGGCGCCTTTGTCGCGGATATGCCTTACCAGCTGGCGGGTATCGATATCCGATATGCCCACAATGTGTTGTTCCTGGAAATAGTCCTGGATGGATTCGTTGGCCTGCTTGCGGGTATAATAGATATTGTAGTTTTTGCATACCAGGCCTGCGATCTGAATTTTGCCCGATTCCACTTCCGCATCGGCGATGCCATAATT
>Ga0302306_10001589_pt1 | contig 12252 bp, 7 predicted proteins | sample III_Palsa_E3_1_FD_198761 | JGI IMG/M metagenome (GOLD analysis project Ga0302306, IMG submission 198761) | Peat permafrost microbial communities from Stordalen Mire near Abisko, Sweden - III_Palsa_E3_1 | ecosystem: Environmental > Terrestrial > Soil > Palsa > Peat permafrost | place: Sweden...
GCGAATTTTCTGACGGGAAGGTGGAAGCGGGGCGCACAACGCCAGGCTTGCTCGCAGCTGAATTAAAACGCAACATACCCGAAATTAAATTTGCCAGCGGCTACTGGGAAGATGAACTCGAAACTTTATTTAGCGTAGGAGATAGAAAATTCAGCAATACCGGTACCTATGCCGATACGGATTTTTTTAAAATGTTCAGCTACCCGCTGTTGCAGGGTACCGCCTCTTCTGCCCTTGCTGCTCCTGCCGACATAGCAATTTCCCGCCGCATGGCCGAAGCCGTTTTTGGGAGCCCGCAGGCGGCTATGGGCAAAGCGATACAATTTAATAACGCGCATTTTTTTACAGTAAGCGCTGTTTTTGAAAACCTCCCCGCAAATACATCGCAGCACTTTGATTTTGTCATCAACTGGCAATATTTGACGAAGGCAGTTGACTGGCTTCAAAACTGGGGAGACAGAGGCCCTCAGACATTTATTCAACTACAGCCCGGGGCAGACGCACAAAGGGTTGAAGCCAAAATTAAAAACTTTGTTACAGGCTATTTAAGCACATCCAATAAAACCGGCTTCCGCGTCGAGCTTGGCCTGCAACCGCTAAATGAAGTGTACCTAAAATCGGTTTTTAAACAAGGTAAACCCGACGGCGGCCGCATCGAATATGTAAGGCTGTTTACCATTATAGCTATATTTATCTTAATTATAGCGTGTGTTAATTTTATGAATCTGGCAACGGCGCGTTCCGTAAAACGTGCTAAAGAGGTGGGCATACGCAAAACGGTTGGGGCCGTTCGTATAAGACTTATTGTGCAGTTTATTGGCGAAGCTATGCTGCTTACTTTTCTGGCTGTAATAATTGCGCTTTTGCTAATCGTACCTGTACTGCCTTATTTTAACCTGCTTACAGGCAAGCATATCCTTTTACCGGTTAACATGCCCGGTTTCTGGCTTGCAATTGCGGGCCTTTTGCTGGCAACCGGTTTTGTTGCGGGAAGCTATCCGGCCTTCTTCCTGTCGTCTCTTAACCCTGTCAAGGTGTTAAAAGGCGCGCTAAAATTCAGTCAGAATGCGCTGTTGTTTCGCAAGGCGCTGGTGGTGTTTCAATTTGCGCTGTCCATCGTGCTTATTACCGGCACACTGGTTATTTCGCAGCAACTACGCTACGTACAAACAAAAAACCTCGGTTTCGATCGCGAAAACCTGGTCTACATGCATTTTCCCTATCCGGAAGGTTTGGCAAGCGGATTTAAGGTGTTTAAACAGGAGCTTTTAACCATGCCTGGTATAAAATCCGTTGATTATAGCGCTCAGCCTCCTTCTCACACCAATTATTACACTTATAACTTAAACTGGCCTGGCAAAAATCCTAATACAAAGGTTTTTGCCAATGCCAACGGGATTGGTTATGATTATTTCAGGCTAATGGGCATCCAATTCGTGGAAGGACGCCCATTTTCACCGGATTTTTCGACCGATACAACAGGCATTATTATTAATGAAACTGCCCTGAAGATGATCGGCCTCAAAAACCCGTTGGGGCGGCAGGTAACCCTTGACGATCGTCAGAGAACGATTTTAGGGGTAGTTAAAGATTTTCATTTCAAATCGCTGCACGAGCCCATCGAGCCGTTAATAATGTTGCTCAACCCAAATCCACAAACTGGCTATGTACTTCTAAAAACAGAAGCCGGTAAAACAAGGCAAGGCCTGGCAAGCATGGAAAGCGTGTATACCCAAATGGAGCGAAAATTCCCCTTCAGGTATTCGTTTGCCGATGAAGAATACCAGAAATTATACAATGATGAAATCACCGTCGGCAAATTGAGCGACAGTTTCTCGTTCCTGGCCATCTTTATTTCCTGCCTGGGCTTATTGGGGCTCACCATGTTTACGGCCGAGCAGCGGAGAAAGGAAATTGGCGTGCGCAAAATAATAGGCGCCAGCGAAATTGACATAGTGGCGATGTTATCAAAAGATATCGTCAGGCTGGTAATACTTTCGGCCGTTATTGCCACGCCGATTGCCTGGGTGGCTATGAGCGACTGGCTGCAAAACTTTGCATACAGGATCAACATGAACGGATGGATATTTTTAGCGGCGGGGCTGATTGCCATATTGATAGCCTTAGCCACTGTAAGTTATCAGGCTGTCAGAGCCGCTTTGGCCAACCCGGTAACAAGCTTACGGACAGAGTAGTTGTATCATAGCATCTGCAATTCAGATATTGTTTTAATTCAAGTACGGCCGCCAAATGCTTCAACATTTCGCTGGCTTTGGTGGGCACCTAAAAAACGTTAGATTTTCTCCTTAATATCCCCGAACCTTTAAGGATCCTTACGTTTTTAAATACTAACTTTAATATTTTTAAAGTTTATCTTTAAATTTGCAAGAAAAATTATGCGACCCTATATATACAGACATATCACCCCCCGGATCATAGCTGCATTGAAGGCCAGTCCAATTGTATTTTTAAATGGCGCAAGGCAGGCGGGAAAGAGCACCTTAGCCAAAGAGATTTCCCCTGATATAGGGGCTAATGGCCGGCCAGCCGACTACATAACGCTTGACCGTACAACTTATCTTGCCTCGGCATCGTCAGCACCTGAAGCTTTCCTCTCCGGCTACAACGGGCCGGTTATTATTGATGAAGTACAGCTTGCACCAGAACTGTTCCGGGCGCTTAAAGTTGTGGTAGACGAAGCGCGGCAAGCAAAGGGAACGCTGGCCAACGGTCAATACCTGATTACCGGCTCCGCAAATATCCTTGCTTTGCCAAAACTTGCTGACTCGCTAGTTGGGCGAATGGCCATACTCACGCTCTATCCTTTTACGGTAGGGGAGGCCACTGACAATCGCTCAGGTGGCCTGAAACAGATTTTACAATTGGACTTCAGCAACATCAGCGACAGAGGGCTTACGCTGGTCGACGCGATAAAACGGGGCACCTTTCCCGAAATCACCGGGGCGGACGTGGACACCCGCCGTATCTGGTTTGACAGCTATATAACATCGATTTTGCAAAGGGACGTCAGGCAAATCGCCGACCTCGAAAAAATATCACTTTTACCCCACCTGTTAAACGTGCTGGCGGCACGTACCGGCGCTTTAATGAACGACGCAGACATCGCCAGGGATGTAGGGCTTAATTCGGTTACCGGCAAATTCTATCGGACTATTTTAAAGCTCATGTTCCTCACCTTCGATGTCAGCCCCTGGTACAGGAACGTAGGTAAACGCCTCGTTAAGTCGCCGAAAGGCTACCTGATCGACACTTGCCTCGCATGTCATCTGCTTGATTACAACATCGAAGATATTGCCGTAAAAAAGCCCGACTTATTTGGTCACCTGATCGAAAATTTCGTCGCGACTGAACTGTTGAAACAGTTAAGCAACAGCGACATCAAAGCAAAACTTTACCACTTTCGCACCAGCGACGGCAAGGAAGTCGATTTTGTTTTGGAGAAACCCGATGGCTCAGTGTTTGCGATAGAGGTTAAGCGCGCGGAAACCGTTACGATGAACGATTTTAAGGGTATCAAAGAATTTCAGGAGCTGACCGGCAAAGATTTTATAGGCGGCATCGTACTCTACTCCGGCAAGGACGCGGTACCATTTGGTAAAAACCTCTGGGCTGTGCCCTTTTTTGCGCTTTGGTAGCATCACGATGTTCCGTATCGCTCCGTCGCCGTCGCTAAAGAAAGCCTTAAATCGAAAGATTTGAGGCTTTTGACGTTTTTATCTCCACTATTTGCCCGGGTTTAACACGCTAAATTATTTACCGTCAAGCCAACAGACCACTTGATCAGCCGGACTTAATTCAAATTAGTATTTGTCTAGGGTAAGCAACACATGTTTTTACCTCTTTCACCGGGTTTGACCATTTCGCAAGAGCGTACTCCAGTTCAATATCGCCGTATTTGGGCCAGTCTTTTTCATGTGCATGCCCGTACGAAACCGATGTCGCTAAGCCAGCACCTTTTTTAAATTGTTGTAGTCGTTGGTAATGTTTTCCAGCGGCTTGGGCGGGTTGTCCTGCTCAATAAAAAAGTATTTCATGCCCGATGTGTGCCTGGCCTCAAAAATTGGTTTATAATCAATATAGCCGCTGCCAATTTCTGTAGGCTCTTTCGTGGTTTTGTCCATATCTTTAACATGCCATAGCGGTATACGGCCGTGGTATTTCTTAAATAGCTCCAATGGGTTCTGGCCGGCAACCGTTGCCCAGCCAAGGTCAACTTCACTCTTTACCAAATCTTTGTCGGTATTGCCCATTATGTAATCATAAGGCACCACCCCGTTTATGGGCACAAACTCAAAGCTGTGGTTGTGAAACGCAAATTGCACCCCGGCTTTCTTGCATGCTTCCCCGGCTTTGCCAAATATATCCACCGCAATTTTAACATCGTCCATGGTTTTTGTAGGTATAGCGGCGCATACAAGGTATTCCAAACCGCCCTCCGCTGCTTCGTCGGCTAATTGCTGTGCATTGTCACGCAGGTTGGCCGATTTGGGCATCTTCGCAATCATGGGCGCATACTTCTGTATTTGGGCAGAGTCTTTTGCGTTTGTGGCAAGCTTCATCAAAGTGGCCATGGTAAAAGGCACTCCCCCCACATGTTCGCTGCGCCAGGCCATTCCCATGTCTTTTACCATACTGGCAAATTCCTTTGGTTTGTAGCCATAATAAAGCCCTTTTGAACCGCCGGCACTTTCAAGGTTCTTATACCCAATTGCCGCCAGTTTTTGCAGTGTGCCTTTAGTATCAGCCTCCATCAGACCACCTACAGAGTACAACTGCAGGCCAATAGCATCGCCTGGTTTAGGCGTCGCTAAACCTGCAGCGCGGCTAAGCCTCGGGTACAGTATGCCCGCGGCGGCAAGCATGCCGGTTTGTTGTAAAAACGTTTTTCTGTTCATGTCAACTATGTTGAGTTTTTTTAATTTTTAATTGCAGTAATCACACTGGGTTTTACACTATTTGACCGAATAGCTTATAAAAGCGACCCTTTTACTATCAGGGGCCCACGATGGCGTATTGATGGTGCCCGCTCCGCCATAAAACACAGGTGTTATATCTGTAATAGCCTTAGTTTTAACATCCATTAACCGGAGCTTCACATCTTTACCAAACGGGTGATTTTGTTTTTGATCGGTGGTATAGGCTATGTAAGCGATCCATTTATTATTGGGCGATGGGTGCGCAAACCAGTTGGCATTTTCGTCAAAGGTCATTTGCTCCGGTTGCGATCCATCGGGGTGCATCCGCCAAATTTGCATATGGCCGGTCCGGTACGAATGAAAATAAATATACTTGCCGTCGCGAGAATAGTCAGGCCCGTCGTCCAGCCCCGGGGTTTCAGTCAATCTTTTGGGAGTGCCGCCTTCCACCGGAATCGTGTAAACATCCAGGTTGCTGAAGTCCCCGCCGCAATAGGCTAACGTCTTGCCGTCAGGGCTCCATCCATGCCAGAAAGAAACATCGCTGGCGCTTATTTTTTTAGGTTCCCCGCCACTGGCAGGGACCAGGTAAATAGTAAATTTAAAAGTCTTTTCCGCGCGATTCGCCTCGGTTCTGGTTAATGCCAACCATTTGCCGTCCGGCGAAATCCCATGGTCGTCCATGAGTTGATCCAGTGACCCGGTGTTTATTTGCGTTAAAGCTTTAGTAGCAATGTCCAGCTTATACATTTTGCCTCTGAAATTCATGATGAGGTAATTGTCAGGATGCCAGTTGGGCGCTTCATAATCCCCTTTGGCAACTAATATGGTATCAATTTTTCCTGTTTTCACATCAACCGTCTGAATATAGCTCGTCGTATCATGTGTAGTTTGGGCGATTGCCGACGTCGCGAAAAGCATGACCAGAAGCATCGCGCCAACAGGTTTAAAAAACGACAGAAAAGCAGTGAATTGAATAGATTTGTTCATGTCAGTAAGATTTGTGTTTATAATTTTTTCAGAAAACTTCGATAAAGTTAATTTTATTATTTTCAATATGTTCTCCTCCGTCCGCGAATGGTCTCCGGGTCGGAACCCTGCGCTACATTATGTCCTTATTGTGCTAACTCATGTCATCTACAATTGATCTAATGATTCAATTTTCAAGTTCTTTTTTAGCTGCTCAAGCGATGCCTTGCTTTTGATGGTGATTAGTACCGGCTCATTCGGCAGCACATCGATATAATTGTCAGACAGCCAAACATCTTCATCGCCAAAAGTAATTCCAGTTCTGGGCGCCAGCGTTGAACTGCTGATCTTCAGCACGTAATGATCGCCTTGCTTTGAAAGATCAGTTTGGATTGGTGCCCTCGTATATTTCAAGTCTTTCGGCCGTTTAAAATAAAACTCATTAGCGGATAAAACTTCGCCTTTCGCATCGGTCAGCTTTGCGGTGATGAATGTTTTTTCGGGATCATAGCCAATCTTGCTCAGTTCATCGTCAGGTATGCTTAAAGCAATTCTGCTGGCAAGTGCTTTTACTTTGGTTTCCACCTTTTTCGACCATAAAACCTTGCCATCAAAATCCATCAGTCTCACGTCCAGCGCAGCGTTTTCGTCGGCCGTCAGATCGGATATTGTATAGACGTTGATCTTCCCGTCTTCCTCATGCGGCGAAACCAATACCGGCTCGTAAAAATGCTTCGCCATGTACAAACTGGCTTTGGGCCGGCCGTAATAGTCCATGGTGGACCATGAAATTACAGGCCAGCTATCATTAAGCTGCCAGTACAGGAAGCCCATGGAAAATGGCCTGCGGCGGCGCATGGCTTCGGCATATATCTTCAGGCTTTCACCCTGCACCAGCTGGGCGAGGTAATCGAATGTGGCGAAATCAGCAGGATCTTTATATTCGGTTTTGATGATCTTACCGATAACCTCATTGCCATTCACCATTGCGTTCTTTTGATGCGCGTTCATGATAGGCGACGTTGCTGAACGGTCGCCAGCCTCGGTAAAGGCATCGATGGTGGCCATATCCGGGAAACCCTGGATACCTGTCTCACTCACAAATCGGTCCTTGTAATTTGCCTGTTCCTCAATAGTCTTATTGTTCCACCACACATTGTAATTATGCCTGTCGCCGGAAATATAGTTGGCCGACTGGTGTTCGAAATCTAAAGTCGGTGAACTGGAAGTATAAGGTATTTCAGGCGTGATCCTGTTTACAATACCGGGGATGAAATAACCGAATATCTCCAGGTAATCCGTATACGTTTTTGAAGTACGCGTTGCCGCCAGTTTCGCAAACAGTGCTTTAAATGCATCCGGAATAAAGTCCGGATCGGGTTGTTCCAGGAAAATACTGATCTCATTATTGCCGCACCACACAGCGATGCAGGGATGGTTGCGCAGCCGCCGCACCTGGTAGTCGATCTCTTTGGCAATGTCCTCTTTTAAGAATGAAGGCGGCGTAGCATTGGCGAACATAAAGTCCTGCCATACCATGATGCCCAACTCATCGCACAGGTCATAAAATTCCTGTGTTTCATAATAGCCGCCGCCCCAAAGCCGCAGCATGTCCATGTGCGCATCCACTGCGGCCTGCAGGAAGTGGCGGTAGCGTTCGGTAGTCATCCGTGTGGGGAAATGATCGAATGGGACAATACTGGCGCCTTTAGCGAACACGGGTATGCCGTTCACTATAAATTCAAATTTACGCCCCAGTGAATCACGATCTTTGTTCAGCACTACTGAGCGCAAGCCCGACCTGGTTGATACCTCGTCAGCCATATGGCCGCCGGCTGTCAACGTCACTTTAAAATGGTACATATCCTGTTTGCCGTAACCGTTGGGGTACCATAGTTTAGGCCTGGCGATATCAATAGGGTAACTGATGTCATTGATCCCGGCGTGCAGAGTAACCGGATAGGAGAATGATTTACCCTGACCGTCTTGCGAATAACCGATCTTTAGGGAAGCCGCGGTTTCACCAGTTGAAAGTACCCTTACATCCGCATTAATGTGTGCCACCTGCCGGGTGATGTCTGGCTGGGCAATACCCACATTCACGATCCGCTGGTCTTCCCAGGTTTGCAGGTACACCGGTCGCCATATACCGCAGGTAATCATGTTTGTCCCGAAGTCCCAGCCGCCTTCGTAGGCCGCCTTGCGCACATAGCTCTTATTACCGGCGTCGAACATTTTGGCGACCGCACTCGTATCCGCGCCCACCTTCTCTTCGGGGTGTGCCTTATCACGCCGGGTCAGCTCGGGCTTAATGCGATGAAACACGATGGATAAAGTATTGGTCCCCTGTTTCAGGTACGATTTGATATCCACCCGCCATTCGCGGAACATATTATCCGCATGAAGGATTTGCTTCCCGTTGACGGAAACATCAGCAAGGGTATTCAGGCCTTCAAAAACGAGGTCGATGTGTTTATGTTTAAGCAGGCTTTGGTCGGCAGTGATCGTCCGGTGGTATTCCCATTCTGCCTCGGATACCCATTGTACCTTGCTTTCATTGTCGCGATAGAAGGGGTCGGGGATCAATTTATGCGCCAGCAGGTCGGTATGGATCAGCCCCGGTACGGTAGCGCTGCGCCATTCGGCCAGTTCTGGTTTCGAGCCATTATATTCATGAAATTCCCAGCCGCTTTCGAGGGGTATCTTTTGGGTTTGCGCTGAAGCAGCAAGCCCGGCTAAAAGGCAGGCGATGGTGATGGACAGTATTTTTCTCATATTCCGGTTTTATACTTGTAATTGCAGTACAATTTTACGCGGATGGGAGAAATCAGAAGTCCCACTTTGCACAAATAAAAGTGGGACTAGCCAAAAATGTGGTATCCGTCCTAAATTGACGCTTAGTCTGAAGTGGAAAATCTGAGTTCGAAAGAATTATGTAAGAAAAAAAGAAAATTTGACTTAGAGCTTCCGACTAACGATTTTCGACTTGCAAAAGGTGTTCGGTTGGTGTTTTACCCGTCACTTCCTTAAAGGGGGTGGCTTAGGCACATGAGTATTGGAATAGCGGTGCTAATCCGGAAAGTCCGCGGGAAATAGGTCCGTAACGTTCACGGGATGCCGACAACGAATTTGAGTTCATGCCGGACGTTTGAACTGGCTGGAGGGAATTACTTTTTTAGGTAACGATCAGGGATGGGATGCTGGCGTAAAAATTCTTTGGCATTCTCAGCCTTCTTAACAAAGTAAGGCTCTTCAGCATAGTTTTTTACTTTATCGCTTATAATATCTGTGTGCAAAGTGCCTTGAACTGCTTTCTTAAGTGTTGACATGTCAATTTCCCTCTATATTATATACTCAAATGTACCAGTTTATTTTCTTTTTACCAAAAAGGCTTCATAGTTGACATTTTGTCGAAAGTCTTCCCAGTCGCCATTTACAAATCCCAATACTTGAAAATCCACATCGATTTCCTCCAAAAGCCGGGATATGCCCATTTGATATAACCTTGTCCTAACCGATGTTCCGCCTTCGGCGTAGATAAAATGATTCCCATAGTGATCGCAAAATAAATTTATGGTACTGGCTACGGTTGCTAATACCATATCTCTGTCCTGGTTGTTGCTTACCACCCCATCATCAACCACTCCGGCAGCATTTTCGTCACCAAATGCAAGATTATAAGTTAATGGAGTATCTGATAGCTTTGTATATGTGACGACCTTTTTTATCCTGCCTTGGGGGCCGCTGCTGTAAAAGATATACCTCTGATAGTCATCCGCAATAATGTAGTGATATCGGTCTAAATTCATTTGGCAATAATTAGAAATTGTTTTGATAATCAGTCGGTGAATCCTGTCGAAAGTAATTATGTAAGAAAAGGAATGAAATTTGACTTATGGCTTCCGACTAACGACTTTCGACTTGTAACAGGTGTTCGGTTGGTGTTTTACCCGTAACCTCCTTAAAAGCACGGTGGAAACCAGATTTGCTGTTGAAACCGCTCATATAGGCAATATCCAGGATGGTACGTTCCTTATTGCCCTGGTTTTTCAATTCAGCCTCAACATGGCGGACGCGGTATTCTTTGATAAAAGTGAAGAAGTTCTTGTTAAATGCCTTATTGAGCGTATGGGAGAGTAGTAGTTTTTTGATGCGCGTCAGCTCGCTCAGTTTTTCGATGTTAAGATCGGGATCGAGATAGGGTTTATGCTCATCCATGAATTTTTCAAGTTTCAGTCGGTAGCGTTTCAAATCATCATCCTGCACCGTCGCTTGGGAAATCTCCTCTTTTGCAGGGATAAAAACGGGGATGCTTTTTTGCCAGATACCAAGTATCACCAGTAGGAAGGTCATGATGCTAAAGCAATACCCGTCGGCAATATTATTAATGTTGGTGCTGTAATAATTGCGGATGGTCCCCGCAAGTACGCTTTTTACCAGGAATACAACTATTTGGAGCGAAACGATGACAATCATCCAATTGACTGTAATGCTGCCCGGCGCGCCCGAATAGTTCTCGTGGATCAGTTGCCGGTGTTTGCGCAGCATATAAATGCAAAAACCAAAATAATACAAAATTAGCAGACCCATCAGCACTAAAACAGTTTGGACGGTGGGACCGGACCACGGTAGCTTAAAAACATAAAAAAATAGTATAAAGCAAATAGATATCCCCAGGAGCGGCGTATAACTGATCAACTGCTTACGACCAAACTGACCGTTAGTGTCCGTAAGGTATTTGACGTACCAGCCGCTGGTAACAATAGTGCTAATGCCGAACATGGCCGCAATAGTGCCAAAAAACGGGTTGCCGGTAATGCTCGATGCCTCGTCCAGCGAAAACTTGATCACAAAACAAGTCAGGATTGCTAACAGCAGCTTATCGCTGGTTTTCAGCGGCTGTTTAAGGATATAGATCAATATGCCGCCGATAATCGCCTGCGCGATCCCTATCGTGGTAAGAAAATGCATGTTTATGAAGATTTCTCGGTAAAAATAAGAAAAGGACTAAACTTTCCCCGCCCTCCGGGGCCGGCCTGTTTTGGTTAGAGTCGACGGGGGCTGAATAATTACAAACAAAAAAAGGGTGGTCATCATTTATGACGCGCCCTCTTTCAATTTTCCGTCCCCGGAGGGTCTCCGGAACGGGCCCTTAGGCTGCACAATGTGTGGAATAAGTTACAAATGTCGCCCACCAGTTTTCGGCGTCTCCAAATCCAATAATTTATGTTCAAGAATGTAACTATACTGTTGTTTCGTCAGGTAAATGACGGCATTGGCATCCGGAAGTTGGTAGAAATTACCCGGTAAATTATTTTCCTGGCTCAGGCCTTTTAAGAACGCCGGAAACTTAGCATCCAGCCAACCCATTGCGGTATTGAATGTGTACCAATGAATCCTTCCGTTAAAATAGTATTGCAGTTTTATGCCGCCCTTTACTTTCCTTTCCTTGATTTTTGTTGGATTAAAGACGCCATGGGTGATTATAGAAAAATGATTTAATAGGTTCACATATGGATAATCCGGGCCTATCACTTCGGAATTTAAACGATAGGTCACCCGCGGAAAATTGGCCAGCAAGTTATCCATCGAAAATATATTATCAGCTTCAGCATCATCAATTCCTGCTCTGATTTCATCTTCCGAAAGATGTGAAAAAAGACCAATTTTTCGCCATTCCGCTATTGTGCTGTCTATTCTGGCAGATGTTAACGTATTGTCGTAGCTTTCTCTACTTACCAACACGTAAGTAAAATTGGACGATCTCATGAACAAGTCAGTTTGCGCTTCGCGTAGCGCAATTAAGGTAAAATGTTGGAGATGGTCATTCACCGATTTTCCAGGTGTAAACATAACATAGTGCAGGCGCAATGGCGATTGTTCATCTGCTAATATCTTATTGAAAATGCGGTAAAAGCCAACCCTAAAAATCTCGGTAAATTGCATTTTTCCAGACTTGCTTCCGAAGTTATATACGATGCTTGTATTTTTATAGGTCTGGCTATTGCAAACCAAGCTAACCTTGTATTTTATTACCGGTATATTTCCTATGGAAGAAGTTGAATCGGGTATCGCAGAATAACTAAACTCGGTAAAATTAAGACCGGGGAGCATTTCAGCCACGTCGCGATGGATCTGTTCAAGCCAAAGTTTCGGATCGTCAGGGTACTTGTTGATGTCAAATGTCCTGACCAGTTTGCAGTAGGAACTCAACTCGGATGCGGATTCTATCTTGCCGGCCCTGATGTCATCTTGCAAATGCCGAAAAGAAGAATCACTCACGACGTCACTTTTATGCAATTGTTCCGCAACCGGCAGCAACCTGTCCGGCGCCAGCCACTCCAGT
>Ga0302306_10001593_pt1 | contig 12233 bp, 6 predicted proteins | sample III_Palsa_E3_1_FD_198761 | JGI IMG/M metagenome (GOLD analysis project Ga0302306, IMG submission 198761) | Peat permafrost microbial communities from Stordalen Mire near Abisko, Sweden - III_Palsa_E3_1 | ecosystem: Environmental > Terrestrial > Soil > Palsa > Peat permafrost | place: Sweden...
TGGCAGCTTCATAAGATGGTTAGTCAAGCGAATTTCGTAGGACCGTGGTCATTTTTGCTAAAACTTCATATTCGTCGTAGAGCGGCTTGAATACATCTTCAACAATATAATTTCTCCGTCTGGCTATGATCAAGCAATTCACAACCTCAATTGATGAGCGCAGTGAATAGTTTAAAAAAGTTTTAAATACTGGTTTTGTTTGACCTGTTGAACCTTCAGCAATATTGAGTACAACTGAATCAGAAGCCCTTCTCATTTGAGAAGTTAGAACGAATAGTTCATCTTTAGGAAATGATTTGCCTAAGGCATGGATTTCGTCGTTCAAATCCATGCCTTTTTTCCAAACAAGCAAATCTTCAAATCTAAAAGCCATAAACTTCTACCATGAACTATCAACCATCAACCATGAACTATAAATGAATGCATTCCCCATACGCTTCCGCGGCTGCTTCCATCACGGCTTCGCTCATGGTTGGGTGCGGATGTACCGATTTGATGATCTCGTGGCCGGTAGCTTCCAGCTTGCGGGCGGTTACTATTTCAGCTATCATTTCGGTAACATTATGGCCCAGCATGTGCGCGCCTAATATTTCACCGTATTTAGCATCGAATATCAGCTTTACAAAGCCTTCTTTAGCGCCGGCGGCACTTGCCTTACCCGATGCCGAGAATGGGAATTTACCTATCTTCAATTCGTAACCTGCTTCGCGGGCCGCTTTTTCGGTATAGCCAACAGAGGCAATCTCGGGCAGGCAATAGGTACAGCCCGGTATGTTATTGTAGTTTAACGGTTCAGGGTTTTTACCTGCTATCTTCTCCACGCAAATTATCCCCTCGGCCGATGCTACGTGCGCCAGTGCCTGGCCCATCACAATATCGCCTATGGCATAAACGCCTTCCACATTGGTGCGGTAAAATTCATCAACCAAAACTTTTCCCTTATCGGTTTTTACGCCGGTTTCTTCAAGGCCAATGCCTTCAATATTGGTTGATATGCCCACAGCCGATAATACGATCTCGGCTTCAAGCGTTTCTGTGCCGGTAGCGGTTTTTACCTGCACCTTGCAGTTTTCGCCCGAAGAATCAACAGATTCAACGGTTGAGCCGGTAAGTATATTAATCCCCGCTTTTTTAAGCAGGCGGCCTAATTGTTTTGATATTTCTTCATCCTCCAGCGGTACAATATTGTCAAGATATTCAACAACCGTAACCGATGTGCCTATGGCATTGTATAAATAGGCAAACTCAATGCCGATAGCGCCAGAGCCAACAACTATCATTGATTTTGGCTTTTTAGGCAATATCATGGCCTGGCGGTAACCTATAACCTTGCGGGTATCCTGCTTTATATTAGGCAATTCGCGCGAGCGGCCGCCTGTGGCTAATATAATATGCTTGGCGGTAAAGTCCTGCGTACCGTTGCTGGTTCTAACCTCAACGGTACCTTTATCCTTCAGCTTGCCAAAACCAACAATTACATCAATTTTATTTTTCTTCATTAAAAACTGTACGCCCTTGCTCATGCCGTCGGCAACCTGGCGGCTGCGTTTGATCATCGCTTCAAAATTAACCTCGCTTTCGCCGTTTATGGTAATACCATAATCAGCGGCGTGGTTTAAATATTCAAATACCTGTGCGCTTTTTAACAAGGCTTTTGTTGGAATACAGCCCCAGTTAAGGCATATACCGCCTAACGACTCTTTTTCAACTACTGCGGTTTTTAAACCTAACTGGGAAGCACGTATGGCAGCCACATAACCACCAGGGCCCGACCCTATAACAATTACATCGTAGTTCATAATTTATATTGTATACTTTTTATTTTGGATAGCAAAGCTAACAAAAAGCCATGATATGATAAAATTAACAAACGGGCCGAATTATGTACCGTAAGTCATAAAAAGCCTATTAAATGAATAGGCTTACTAAATATTATAAAAGATATTATTAATGTGAAAATGACATAGAACAAGGTTATTTTTTCACAAACTTGTTTATTATTATGTTAAATGTTGATAAATAAGTAATAATTATTAATACAAACGTAACATTTCCGATACATTCATTTTTTATTTTTGTAGAAATTTAACTGACTTAAATAATCACAAAAACAAAACAAGTATGAGGAAGTATTTACTTTTAGCATTACTAACGTGTGTTTCATTTTTGCTCGCGAAAAATGCGAACGCGCAAGGGGTAACCACCGCATCAATCAACGGTAAGGTTACCGACAGCCAGGGTGGAGTACCCGGGGCGACAATTACCATCACCCACATTCCTACAGGTACAGTTTACGCCACCGTTAGCCGGTCGGACGGGCGTTACAACTTACCCAACCTTAGGGTAGGCGGGCCCTACACCTTTAAAGTAACCTTTGTAGGCTACAATGATTTTGTTGAAGAAGGCATTACCCTATCAATTGGCCAGGACCAAAGGATGGATGCCGCTATTGTAGCCAACAATAAGGAACTTAAAGAGGTAACCGTTACCGGTACCAGCAGCAAGGTGATCAACTCATCGCGCACCGGTGCCCGCGAAACCGTTAACCGGGCACAAATTGAAGGTTTGCCAACCATTAACCGCTCACTAAGCGATTTTACCAAGCTAACGCCTTCGGCAACTGATGGCCTGAGCTTTGGCGGCCGGAGTAATTTGTTCAATAACATTACGGTGGATGGCGCGCTGTTCAACAACTCGTTCGGGTTGGCCAGCACATTGGGCGGCCAAACAAACTCGCAGCCCATATCGCTGGATGCTATTGACCAGATACAGGTTGATATAGCGCCTTTCGATGTTCGCCAGGGTAATTTTACGGGCGCGGGTGTTAACACGGTTGTAAAATCGGGCACCAATACCTTTAAAGCTACCATTTATGATTACATACGCAGCACCGGCCTTACCGGTTACGATGCAGGCGATGTTACCGTAGCCAAAACGCCCTTCAATTACAGGCAAACCGGCATAAGCTTTGGCGGCCCCATCATCAAAAATAAATTATTCTTCTTTTTATCGGGCGAGGAAGAGCGCATAAGCCAGCCGGCCAATACTTATGTGGCATCGGGCTCGGGCGCTAGCGGTTCCACGTCGCAGGTGCGTGCGTCAACGCTCGATTCGCTGTCGGCGTTCCTGAAAACTAAGTATGGTTATAATACCGGCCCTTACCAGGGTTATAATTTTGATACCTACAGTAATAAGGTTACTGCCAAGTTTGATTGGAACATTGACAAGAACAATACTCTAAGCGCCAAATACTTCTACCTTAAATCATACGGCGATCACCCGCCGAGCAACTCCGGCATCACCAATAACGGTGTAGGTTATGGCAGCACCCGCGATGCCGGGCCAAACAGCCTGCCGTTTTATGCTTCGGGCTATCGCATCAATAACAACTTTAACATAGGCATAATTGAGCTGGATACCCGCATCAGCAGCAGCCTTTCAAACAGGGCCACTATCGGTTATTCGGCCCTTCGGGATTTCCGTACATCCTTAGGCGATGTGCTTGGCGATCCAACCCTGCCTTTTGTTGATATTGGCAATGGTACGGCCACTACCAAAGCCAGCTCGGTTTTAACCAGCTTTGGTTACGAGTTATATACTGCCGATAATATACTATATACCAATATAGGCCAGTTTTCGGATGATCTTTCACTGTTTGCAGGCAAGCATGAGTTTACCTTCGGCACCAATGATCAGTTGCAGAGCTATAAAAACGGCTTTGCCCCGGATTATAACGGTTTGTATACTTATAATTCGGTTGCTGATTTTGAGAGCGGCGCAGCGGCAGCGGCCTATACCACACGTTATTCGGCTCTGGCCAATGGTTCATTTCCATTCGCCCAAATTAAAGCAGGTATTTTCAGCGTTTACGCGCAGGATAAATACCATGCTACAGACGATCTGCGGTTAACCTACGGCATCAGGTTTGATTATGATACCTTCCCTACATCGCTTCCAAAAAACCCGAATGTTGATACCATTACCTTTCAGCAGGGTATACACGTCGATCCATCGGTACTGCCAAAAAACAGGGTGCAGATATCGCCCCGTTTCGGCTTTAACTGGGATGTGCATGGCGATCAGTCTACCCAGGTTCGCGGTGGTACCGGGCTTTTTGCAGGTACGGTGCCATTTGTATGGATATCAAACCAGGCATCAAACAATGGCGTACTATTTGGTTCCTACACTGTTGTTAACGGCGCGGCAACAAATACAGCTGCTCAAAACGATCAGTTAAAATTCAATCCTAACCCTTACCGCCCTGTTGCAGGTACGGCCGCAGCTAATACATCGTATGAGCTGGATATTGCTAATCCCAACCTGAAGTATCCAAAGATATGGAGAACAGATGTAGCGGTAGACCAAAAATTAGGCTGGGGGGTTATCGGAACCATTGAAGGCGCGTTCACTAAGGATATTAACGCTATTTACCACGAGAACCTGGTGCTTTCCGATTCTTACACGGTATTGCCAGGCCCCGAAGGCCAGATCCGTTACACTTCAAAAAATATTACCCCGGCTGCCGCTAAAGCAACCGCTGCCGATCCCTCCATCACCGGTTTGTATTACATGACCAATACCAGCCAGGGTTATTCGTACTTTATAACCGGCCAGCTGCAAAAAAGCTTTACCGGTGGTTTTTATGCCAACGTAGCTTACACGCACAGCGAATCAAAGGATGTGAACGATGGCGGCTCAACAGCCAGCACCATCTGGAGCTCGCGCGATGTTGCCGGCAATCCTAATGCTGATAACCTTTCAAACAGCTCATTTGTACAGCCAAACCGTATCATCGGTTCATTAATGTACAAAAGGAGTTATTTCGACCATGCTTCCACTTCGTTTGGTGTGATATTTGAAATGGCCAACAATGGCTCGGTATCCTATATCACCAGCGGCGATCCTAATGGCGATGGCGCTACCAACGATCTGATGTACATCCCGAAAACACAAAGTGATATTCTTTTAGTACCGGATAAATCATATAACACCGGTACTGCCGATCAGCAATGGCAGGAGTTAAGCACCTTTATTAACCAGGATAAATATCTCCGCACGCACGAAGGTGAATTTGCCCAAAGAAATGGGGTGATACTGCCTTACTTTAAACGTTTCGACTTTAAAGCCATCCAGGATTTTTATATAGAGGTAGGAAGATCTAAAAATACCATCGAGGTATCCTTAGATATCATTAACGTTGGCAACCTGCTGAATAAGGACTGGGGTTTATACCAGGATTCCTTCAACGGGCTTAATACCGGTAATACTACCATATTGCATTACGAAGGTTTGGATGCCACAACCGGCAGGCCAACCTATTCGTTCCCCTTATTCAACGGCGCGCCGGTTACCAAATCATTTGTTGACGATACCAGCCAACTTTCGCGCTGGCAGGCACAGTTAGGTTTAAGGTATATATTTAACTAATCATAATTTAAAATATCAACATAAAAACCCGGCCAGTTTTAGCCGGGTTTTTTATTTGCCAATGTATTCCCATTTAATAACGCTGTTTTGGCCATTTTAATAATAAAGCTATTGTAAAAATGTTGTTATAATTGGGTTAATTCACCATTAAACCCTTTTTTCAAAAGTGCGAATATTTCATAGCAAGGGCATCTTTATTAAAAAGTTGGATTAATTAATTCTTATATGTTAATAAATATATATTATTTGTTAACAATAGCTTAATGTTTGCAATTTGCCTATGAAGTATATTTGTTGCAATTAATTGATTTCATTATTCATAATTTAAACAAGTAAAGCATGAAGAAGTATTTACTCTCTTTATTCATTTCCGTTTTTGCTATTTGTTTAGCATTTGCACAGGTTAGCAAAGCGCAGGTTCATATAACTGGCAAAATAACCGATACCATAACCCAGGAGCCATTAATTGGGGCCACAGTTTTGGTAAAAGGTACTTCAGTGGCAACTTCAGTTTCACTGAACGGTAGCTTTAAGATCACAGTACCCGAGGCTAACCAAACCTTATTGATCTCGTACGTGGGTTACATCTCTAAAGAGATTACCATTGGTGGACAAGACAAGAATTTAGGCAACATCCAGTTGCAGCCAAATTCATCCTCCATGAAAGAAGTTACCGTAACCGGCGACGTTGCCATTGACAGGAAAACACCTGTAGCGGTATCAACCATTAACCAGCAATTTATTGAAGAGCATATCGGTGCTAACGATATTCCCGAATTGCTGAAAGGCATACCAGGTGTAATGACCACCGAACAAGGTGGCGGCTATGGCGATTCGCGCCTTAGTATCCGTGGTTTTTCGAGCAGATCAGGAAACGGTAACGTTGCTTTTACCATAAATGGTATACCAATTAACGACCCTGAAACCGGCGCCCTTTACTGGTCGGATTTTTCGGGTATAGCCGATGTGGCCAGCTCTATACAGCTTCAGCGTGGCCTGGGCGCGTCGAAGATCATTATCCCCTCATTCGGCGGTACGGTAAATATCACTACCCGCAGCACAGATTTTCAACCTGGTGGCTTTGTATCTGAAGGCATCGGAAGCGACGGCTGGAATAAAACAGCGGTATTGGTATCAACAGGTTTAAATGCACAGGGCTGGTCGGCTACCATTATGGGCAGCAGGGTTGAAGGTAACGGATTTGCCGACGGACTTAACTTTTTAGGGTATAACTATTTCTTTAACCTTTCCAAAGTTATCAGCGCAAATCAAACTATATCGTTCAACTTGATCGGCGCGAACCAAACACACGGCCAAAGGCCGCAGGAAACCATCGCGGATTACCAAGACGCGCCCCAGGGTATAAAATGGAACTATTATGATGGCGTAAAAGATGGCAAGGAATATAATGCCTATAATAACTTTTATAGCGAACCGATGTTTTCTATAAATCACGAATGGCAGATCAATGATAAATCGAGCCTTTCCACTGTTTTATACGCTTTGATAGGTAATGGCGGCGGCGGCGATCTGTCGGGCCCCGACCAAACCAGTGCCGCTAATTTGCCGAGGATGAATGGTACCAGTACCGATATATATGAGCCGATCGATTATTCAGCTATACAAAAAGCAAATGGTGCCAGTGCTGATGGTTCGGCGCTTATTTATGATTATGATTCTCATGATCAAACCGACTGGTACGGATTAAGAAGTACTTACCGCACCTTGCTTGGTAAATACATCGATCTTTCTGCCGGTATCGATCTAAGATATTATGTGGGTAATCATTACGATGAAGTAACTGACCTGCTTGGTGCCGATTACGTGCCTTTTAGCTATAGCGGTACCATAGGCGATACGAAAGGTGATATTAATAACCCTAATGAGCGTGCAATAGTTGGCAGCAAAATAGATTATTATAACAGGGATTTTGTTGAATCGGGCGGTGCGTTTGCACAGGCGGAGTACTCGAAAGATGACCTTACCGCGTTCGCTACCTTATCCGGATCGGAAGATGCCGACAGAAGGGAAGATTTTTTTAACTACCTCGACAGTGATCCCGCCCAATCAAGCCGTTGGGTTAATTTTACAACCTACCAGGCAAAAGTAGGTGCCAACTACAATATCGATCCGCAGAGCAATGTGTTCGCTAATATAGGTTACTTAACCAAGCCACCTTATTTTGCAGGCGTATTCCAGGATTATACTAACATTATTAATAAAAACCCGGTGCCTGAAAAGTTATTCAGCTACGAGTTGGGTTATGAGTACAAAATATCTGAGTTTAGCGCTAAGGTAAACCTTTACAGAACATCATACATGGATAGGGCTTATGACGTGCCGGAAACTGATGCTGCCACCAATCAGATATATACCGCTAATATAACAGGCGTTGATGAAATGCACGAAGGTGCCGAATTGGAATTAAAATACAGGCCTGATGCTATACTTACCCTTGGCGGTATGCTTTCAGTAGGCGATTATTATTATACCCAGAACGCCGGCCCGGTAAACGTATATACCAATACAGGCTCATTATATAAAACTGTTGCAGTAGTTGACCTGAAAGGCGAAAAAGTAGGCGATGTGGCCCAGGATTTGGCCCAGGTATTTGCCGATGTTAATGTGGTGCCTGCTTTAAAAATAGGCGTTATATGTAATTATTACACTCACTATACCGCTTTTGTTCCTTTTGAAAATTATGACGCTACCAACCTGCATCCTTACGTAATCCCAAATTATGCTTTATGGGATATGAACGCGGTGTACAAGTTTAAAATGGGCCCGTTTGATAGTGAACTTGTTGGCACAGTTAACAACTTGTTAAACACTAAATATATTTCAGACGCGACCGATGATGGCGCTATGGGCAACGTATCTGCCTTGGATGTATATTACGGATTAGGGAGAAGAGTTACTACTACATTAAAGGTTAAATTTTAATTAATTTAAAAATGAAAAAGATATTTTATTTATTAGTTTTTGTTGCATTGGCTTTTACAGCCTGCCAGAAGCAACCGATAGTTGGATCGACCATACCGGTGGAAAAAAAGAGTTTAACGCTCACCCTGCAGCCTGCAGATTACCAGTTGCTTACGGGTTACCCCGCAACCACCTTTACTATTGATAATGATAGCCAGGCCGAAACGGATATCCCCGTTATCTTAAACAGCGAATACGCTAATTTGGATAATGGTTCAACCGCGGTGGTTACTTATGCAAAATCGGCGCTGTATTTTAAACTTTCCGATAGTTCATACAATGATGTTGCCTACACGCTTACCAGCGCTGATTATAAATTGCTGCCCGGTAATAAATATACCGACTTTAGCATTGCGCAGGTATTGCAATGGCTGCCTTATAAGTTTCCAACCCCTGCGAATAATGAATTAAAGCTGTTAACTTTTACGCCATACCCGGCCACGTTAACACCTCCATATTCGTTTTTATATACAAACGGTGCCTGGCAACAAATTTATACCATTACCCCTGCCGAATACACCGAACTGGGGCTTGGCAAATATGATCAGTTTGGTACGGCAAATGATGCCAAACTGCCACAGTATTTGGGCGCTTTGCTTAAATCTGATATAACTGTACAGGATACCATTTCGAAAGGCGATATTGAATATGTTAGCTTTAATTATTACTCCAGCAGCGATTCTACTTACCAAAGAGTAGTACCGCTTGTTTATGATGGCAGTAACTATACAGCGCCTATGGCTACAACAAGCACGTTGAATTTTATTAAAACGGGCGGTAAGTGGATATTTGTTCAGCCATTGCCGGTTATAAGCTATACGCTTGATGCTGCCGATATTACGCTTATCGCAAACTCAACTGTTGGTACTTCATCTGAAAGGACAAACCTGAGTTCGTATGGCGACTTTGAAAGCAGCTGGACAACCCCGGATCTGGATGCCGCGATGATATTGGTATTAACCGCTGATTTTACCAGCCCTAAACAAAACACTAACTACGAGGTAACTTATAAAGCTTATGTAGGTGGTTCCGATGTTAATACTGTTCTTATCTTCCAGTGGAACGGTACAAAATGGGTAGCGCAGCAATAATATAACAACATAAATGCCCCCGGTGATCCGGGGCATTTATGAATAACAAGACCGCGACTAAATTAATATAACTCCTACGCGCCGTTGCCCTAAAAGCGACGGCGCTTTTTTATTCATACTCAAAAACGCCGTGTTCCGACCGGATGGTTACTTTTTTCTGATCAGCAGCTTCCACATAGCCAATAATCTGCGCGTCAACACCAAAACTTTGGGAAATGGCTATCAGATCGGCGGCAATAGCTTCGGGTACATAAAGCTCCATACGGTGGCCCATGTTAAATACCTTGTACATTTCCTGCCAACTGGTTTTTGATTCCTCGTGTATCAGCTTAAATAAGGGCGGCACCGGGAAAAGGTTGTTTTTGATGATATGCAAGTTATCAATAAAATGCAGCACCTTGGTTTGGGCGCCGCCGCTGCAATGCACCATGCCGTTTATTTGCCTGCGGTATTTATCAAGCATGGCCTTAATAATAGGGGCGTAGGTGCGCGTTGGCGATAGCACCAGTTTGCCCGCCGTTATGGTTTTGCCATCACCAATATCAATAAGGTCGGTAAGTGCTTTGCTGCCCGAAAATATCAACTCATAAGGTATGGCAGCATCATAACTTTCAGGGTATTTATCGGCAACCGACTTGTTAAATACATCGTGCCGGGCGCTGGTGAGGCCGTTTGAGCCCATTCCACCGTTATATTCCTTTTCATAATTGGCCTGCCCGTACGATGCAAGGCCTACTATCACATCCCCCGGTTTAATGCGGTGGTTTGATATTACCTCGTCGCGTTTCATGCGGCAGGTAACGGTGGAATCCACAATAATGGTACGCACCAGGTCGCCAACATCGGCGGTTTCGCCGCCGGTGGAGTAAATACCCATGCCAGCTTCGCGCAGTTCGGCTAATATTTCTTCGGTGCCGTTGATGATGGCGGCTATCACGTTGCCGGGTATCAGGTTTTTATTGCGGCCGATGGTGGACGATAGCAGGATGTTATCAATAGCGCCCACGCACAGCAGGTCGTCAATATTCATGATAATGGCATCCTGGGCAATGCCCCGCCATACCGAAATATCGCCGGTTTCCTTCCAGTAGGTATAAGCTAATGACGATTTGGTACCCGCGCCATCGGCGTGCATAATATTACAATACGCATCGTCGTTTGTTAATATATCAGGTATTATTTTGCAGAAGGCTTTAGGGAAGATTCCCTTGTCAATGTTTTTAATTGCATTATGTACATCATCTTTTGATGCAGATACGCCTCTCAGATCATATCTTTGCGAAGAAATCATGGGCAAATATACTGCTTATTAAATTTTATTAATACCAAAATCAACACTTTGCGCAGCATAGCTTACATCAAAATACTAAAAACGGTTGCCGATAAAATAAATCAATGGCGTTTAAGGCGTAATATACAGCGGAATTTTTTAATATACTGTAGTGTATTTGTCGGTCTTTTGGGCGGATTAGCCGCTGTTGCCCTTAAATTTTTGGTGCGGGTAATGGAGCATGTGAGCCAGAACATAGCCAGCCATTTGTATTATCACCTGGCTTATGCTTTTTTACCCGCCCTGGGTATTTTGCTAACGGTAGGCTACCAGCACCTCATCAACCGCGATCATATTGAAAAAGGGATAGGCAAAATACTCATCAACATCAAAAAGAACCGCTCGAATATTAAGCTCAACAATATTTATTCGCACCTCATCACCAGTTCATTAACGGTTGGCTTTGGCGGGTCATCGGGTTTGGAAGCACCAATTGTTTGTATGGGCGCGGCCGTTGGTTCAAACACCGGCAAATTTTTTAACCTGAGCCCTTACGAAAAAACGGTTTTGATAGCGGCTGGTGCCTCGGCAGGTATAGCGGCCGTATTTAACAGCCCGATAGCAGGGGTATTGTTCTCGCTCGAAATTTTGATAGGGGAGATCACCATCCCCACATTTATACCCTTGCTGATAGCATCGGCAACGGGCGTGGTGGTATCAAAGCTGCTGTACTCGGGCCAGTTGTTCCACCTGGTTACCGAAGGCTGGGCAATGAACGCGTTACCTTTTTATGTAATACTTGGATTGTTTAGCGGCTGGATATCGGTTTATGTATCGAAAGTTGCGGGGGCACTGGAAAAGGGTATATTTTTAAAATATAACCGTTATGTACGCGCGCTGGCAGGTGGTTTGCTGCTGGGAATCATCATCATGATCTTCCCCGCTTTATTTGGTGAGGGATACACCCATTTGCAAAGCATATTGAACGGGAGTATAAAGGCGCTGCAAAATGAAACGCTGTTCAGCTCCTGGCTTACAGAACCGGTGGTGATGATCATATTTATAGCGGCCCTGGTTTTAATGAAGGTGGTTGCGGCAGGTATAACCATTGGTTCGGGTGGTAATGGCGGTACATTTGCGCCAACCATGTTTACCGGCGCGTTTTTGGGGCTGTTTGTGGCCTTTACCGCTAACCAAACCGGCCTGGTGCATTTAAGCGTGAGTAATTTTATAGCGGTAGGCATGGCCGGCGCGCTAAGCGGGGTTATGCACGCGCCCTTAACCGCCATATTCCTGATAGCTGAAATTACCGGTGGGTACGTGCTGTTTATACCGCTAATGATAGTGGCATCCATATCGTATATTATATCGCGCATTTATAATCCTTATAATATGTACTGGAAGGAGCTGATACACGAAAAAAATATACGGCCCGACCAGGATTATACCATGCTTGATGCCAT
>Ga0302306_10001594_pt1 | contig 12218 bp, 7 predicted proteins | sample III_Palsa_E3_1_FD_198761 | JGI IMG/M metagenome (GOLD analysis project Ga0302306, IMG submission 198761) | Peat permafrost microbial communities from Stordalen Mire near Abisko, Sweden - III_Palsa_E3_1 | ecosystem: Environmental > Terrestrial > Soil > Palsa > Peat permafrost | place: Sweden...
CAGGCAACGGCACCCCGGTGGCCATAGGCTCCGGTTTCAGTCATCCGGCGGGGATTGCCATAGACGCAGTCGGCGATGTGTATATAGCTGATAATGGCCACAATGCAGTAAAGAAGATCCCTGCAGGAAGCAATACCCCGCAGACCATAGGGTCGGGCTTTAGCGGGCCGATAGGGGTTGCCGTAGATGCCCAGGGAAATGTGTACGTGGGCGACAAGGGCAACAACGCCGTAAAGGAGATCCCGGCAGGCAGCAATACACCCCAGATCATCGGCTCGGGTTTCAACGCACCATCTGGCGTAGCAGTTGACGCATCAGGCAATGTATTCATCGGTGATTATGGGAATAACGGCGTAAAGATGATCCCGGCCGGCAGCAATACGCCGCAGATCATCGGTTCCGGATTCAGCCATCCTGACGGGGTAGCAACAGATGGCGCTGGTAATGTATTTGTAGCCGATTATGCCAATAACGCCATAAAACAAATAAAACCGGTTGGAGGCTATTATATAGGCCCATTTTTATCACAGGGCTTAAGTTTTAACAATTCTAGCGGTATTCTAAGCGGAACACCAACGGTAACGAGCCCGGCAACAAATTATACGGTAACGGCTTATAACATGCTCGGTGGCCAGTCGGCAACACTAAGCATTAAGGTTAGCATCGGGCTACCCACCCTCAGTTACAGCAGCCCCCAAACCTATACCGAGGGTACAGCAATTACGCCGCTTTCGCCAACAAGCAGCAATGTGGCAGCGCCCGCTTACAGCAGCAGCCCCCTTACCCTCGGTTCGGGTTTTAGCAGTCCGACGGGTGTAGCCATTGATGCAGCTGGAAATTTGTACGTGGCCGACTACGGCAACAAGCAGGTAAAGGAAATTCCCGCAGGCAATGGAGCCCCTGTCAGTATAGGCTCTGGCTTCACTGACCCCTATGGTGTAGCAGTTGATGCGGCAGGGAATGTATATGTAACCGATTATGGCGCAAGTGCGGTATATAAGATCCCTGCCGGCAACGGAACATCGATAGCCATAGGCTCCGGTTTCAGTCATCCCACAGGAATAGCCATAGATGCAGCAGGGGACGTGTATGTAGCTGATTACGGCCACAATGCAGTAAAGAAGATTCCGGCAGGCAGCAATACCCCGCAAACCATAGGCTCAGGATTTAGCGGGCCGATAGGGGTTGCCATAGATGCCCAGGGAAATGTATACGTAGGCGACAAGGGCAATAATGCGGTAAAAGAGATCCCTGCGGGCAGCAATACACCACAGGTGATAGGCTCCGGTTTCAATGCAGCATCCGGTGTGGTAGTTGACGCATCAGGCAATGTATTCATCGGTGATTACGGGAATAACGAAGTAAAGATGATCCCAGCCGGAACCAACACCCCCCAAATCATAGGTTCAGGCTTCAGCCACCCTGACGGCGTAGCTGTGGATGGCACCGGTAACATATATGTGGCCGATTATGCCAATAATGCAGTAAAACAAATTAAACCAATTGGAGGCTATTATATCGGTCCTTTCTTGCCTGCCGGATTAAGCTTCAACAATACTACCGGTATGCTCAGCGGTACCCCAACGGCAAGCAGCCCAGCCACAACATATACCGTAACGGCCTATAATACAGCTGGTGGCAGTACGGCAATGCTTAATATAGCGGTTACTGGGCCGCCCACACTTAGTTATATCAGTCCGCAAACCTATACCCAGGGAATAGCCATAACACCGCTGTCGCCAACGAGCAGCAAGGTAGCAGCGCAAGGCTACAGTAGTACGCCGGTTATCCTTGGCTCGGGCTTTAGCGGGCCGACAGGGGTAGCCGCAGATGCTGCGGGAAATGTGTACTTGGCCGACTACGGCAACAAGCAGGTAAAGGAGATCCCTGCAGGCAGCAATACCCCGCAAATCATCGGAACAGGCTTTAACGACCCTTATAGTGTAGCAACAGATGCAGCGGGGAATGTATACGTGACCGATTATGGCGCCAGTGCCGTATATAAAATACCCGCAGGCAGCGGAACGCCCGTTGCCATAGGTTCCGGCTTCAGCCATCCCACAGGGGTAACCGTGGATGCAGCAGGGGACGTGTATGTAGCTGATTTCGGGCACAATGCAGTAAAGAAGATCCCGGCAGGCAGCAATACTCCACAAACCATAGGCTCGGGCTTTAGCGGGCCGATAGGAGTTGCCATAGATGCCCAGGGAAATGTGTATGTGGGTGATAAGGGTAATAATGCCGTAAAAGAGATCCCTGCAGGCAGCAATACGCCGCAGGACATAGGCTCCGGATTCAGTGCAGCATCAGGTGTTGCGGTTGACGCATCAGGCAATGTATTCATCGGTGATTATGGGAATAACCAGGTAAAAATGATCCCTGTCGGCAGCAATACCCCGCAAATCATAGGATCAGGCTTTAGCCATCCGGACGGGGTAGCAACCGACGGAGCGGGTAATATATATGTAGCCGATTATGCCAATAATGCCGTCAAACAAATTAAGCCAACCGGAGGCTATTATATAGGGCCGTTTTTACCCGCCGGTTTAAGCTTCAATAATACCAGCGGAATTATCAGCGGAACACCAAGGGTAAGCGGCCCGGCCACAAATTATAATGTAACGGCCTATAACCTCAGCGGCATGGGCTATGCAACATTGAGCATTACCGTATTATCAAATAATGCAAGTCTTTCCAACCTGGTATTAAGCAGCGGGCAATTAACACCGGTCTTCGCAACCGGCACAACCAGCTATACGGCCACTGTAGCCAGTACCGTTACCACTGTAACTGTAACCCCGACCAACAGTGTTGCTACAGCTACGGTCACCGTGAACGGAACAGCGGTAACATCAGGTACGGCGTCGCAGGGCCTGCCTTTGGTTCAGGGGGCCAATACCATCACCACCGTGGTAACTGCACAGGATGGCGCCACTACTGAAACCTATACCATAACGGTGACCCAAACAGCTCCCGGGGCTGCATTCAGGCCGGTAAATTACACAAGCCTGGCCGACAGCGCATCAATGGCAAATGACGGCATATTGGTGCACCAGGGTGTTTCGCCCAACGGCGACGGCATCAATGACTTTTTGGTGATAGACGGCATAACCCAGTACCCCAATAACCATTTAATGATCATCAACCTCAACGGATCGCTCATATACCAGGCAAAGGGCTACGATAACAGCAGCGGGGTATTTGACGGCCACTCCAATATCAATGGAAAAATGCAGGAGCCGGGTACTTATTTTTACGGGCTGGATTATATTGTTAATGGTATATTAAAACATAAAACAGGGTATATTGTGCTGAAATATTAGAGGGCGGAAATTAGAGGTTAGTTCATTAGAGATTAGGAAAAAGTTTGGAAGCAAAAAGACTAATTTTTGGGCTGAGGCATCGGTCGGACCATTTTTCGGACGAATCAACTAATCCCAGTCTCTAATCTATCCATATATATAGATAAAACTTGCCGAAACGTCAGTCGCCGCTTCTTTCGGACTTTCGTACTAACCTCTAATCTCCAGTCTCTAATCTCTAAATAAACTCATTTAATTTTTAATTAAATCGCTATTTTTATTTCAAAAAGTCCGAATGGCGCAAAAATTGCACAGGCGAATGCCGTTTCCAGGTTATTTTAACTGTCTTAGGCGTGTCTGGCATTGTTTGGTCCTTGTTGCAGTTACCTTTATTCCGCTATTATCCGCCGCACAAAACTCAATAACAGTAAAACCAGTCAAGCTTCCACAACCCTTCGACTATTCAGAGATCAAAAACATGTCGCTGGATAACCACGGTTTCCTGTGGTTCGTCACCAACCAGGGTATCTGGCGCTTTGATGGCACCGATGTGCAACCTGTAGACATTCATGACCCGGCACTTCCGCAAAATTCTGTCCCCGCAAATATCTATCACTACCACAACTATTTGTTTTTTGTTATTACCGATATTCCGACCCGGAGTTACCGGTTGTTGTACTACGATATTATAAAAAAGCAAAGCAGGCAATTCAGGCTGCCAGGCCAGCCGACGGCATTTAATGTTGACCAAAACGACAGGTTAATATTTATGACCATGGACGGCACAACCTGGAGATTTACCAATAAACAGGGCCTTGAGATCACCGCCCGGTTTTACAATTTGCCCGGTTGGATAAAGGGGAGATGGCTTGAAAATTACACCATTGACAACAACAGGGATATTTATATTTTTTTGCATGAAAAAGTTGGTTTGGTGGGTAAAAAGGGGATTGCATGGAGCAATACTGCAGATAGTGCAAAAGGACTTACTTACGTGGCCAGGGCATACTGCACCGATAAATATGTTGTCGCCGTTTATAATAATGGAATGGTGGTCTACGATAAAAAAAGCCTGAAAAAAGTATACCAATATTTCGGTTCGGCTTACCAGTTATCCCTGCCTTCGAAGGAGGGGATGCTGCCAGTGCACCGGGAAGTAAACGATATGCGGGTCGGTGAGCTCACGGCCGTTCCCGGAACCGGTAAATTCTGGGCCGCCACCGATAAGGGCATTATTGAAATACAGCCTTCGGAAGCTATGCCATTTGAAACGGCACGAGAACAGCAACTGGTTGATTTTTTTAAAAATAAAAGCATCCGGAGCATTTACCGGGCGCCGAACAACAAGCTATATATTGGAACTTACCAGGGATTTTTTGTTTACGACGGACAGACCTTTAAATTAATTAGCCAATACATGGGCTACACGATTGAGCCTGTTGATAAAAACACCTTGCTGGTGGGCATGGAAGGCGGGACCGGGTTTTTCCTGGTGGATACGCGGACTGATGCCGGACATTTAAACCCCTATAACGGTATTATTTATACAACTAAAATTTTGAAGAATGGGCAGGGGTATTTGGCGGGAACCTATAACGATTATATCTATCAGCTTATGCCACTGCCCGGCGGAGATTATAAAGTGTCCCTCTGGCTTTTCGATCTACGTTTTGGCATCATCAAAGACCTGAAATGGATCGATGGAAAGTTATGGATCGCCTGCCAGGGCGGCCTCTTCATCAAGTCAAATACAGGAAAATTGCAAAAGATATACCCGGCAGGGAAACGGGCATTGCAATGCTATTCAATACAAGAAGATAACGGCGGGATATGGGTGGGTACAAACGGCGAGGGGCTGGTTAAAATTGACACTACCGGCAAAGTTAAACAAGAGCTTCATTTTAACGACGGGCTTACCGGCGAATACGTGTACTCACTGCTTATTCTAAATAAACTACTGATCGCCGGCACCAGCGGAGGGGTAAGCGTTTTTGACTTGTCGTCAATGCAGCCATTAAACTTGCCGGAGGCGACATCGTTTAACGGCGCCTTAACCCAGGAGTTTAATCATTCCGCGATGTTTTACGACACCGCGAAACGACAGGTGATGATGGGTGGCACGCAAGGGCTTGCTATACTTGATGCGGATTACGTACGATCGCACATCGGCAACACCAATGACCTTGTGCAGCTATCCTATGTTAAAAAAAGCGATAATACAACTCAAAAGCCGAACGTCGATCTTTTTGCTTCCCTGGATAATAAGATCACTATTTTGCCGCAAAATACGTATACCGGTCTTAAACTTTCGGGGCCTATCAGGCAGCAATACGTGCTTTTCCGGATAAAGGAGCTCGATGATCACTGGCATCAAACCAAGCTGTCGGACGAAATATCCCTCTATGCCATGCCACCCGGGACTTACACGATGCAGGCCCGTTTTCCATCGGTAACCAACCCCAAATATTGGTTTACGAAACAACTGGTCGTGGTGCCCCGATTTTATCAAACTTGGCTGTTTAAAATTGGTGTGGCACTGTTTATAGGTTTGATAATTTATATGGCCTGGCGCTACAACGCGAACAAAATAAGGCAGGAACAGCAAATGCGCACCGCCATTGCCAGCGACCTGCACGACGAGATCGGCAGTACGCTTACACGCATTTCCATCAACAGCGAATTGTTGACGATGGGTGAAAGCACGGATAAAGAAGCACTCGAAATTATATCGAATGACAGTAAAAAAGCTATTTCTTCCATTTCCGATATCATCTGGTCCGTTGATGCACGCAATGACAATAAGGAAGACCTGGTGCTGCGGATGAAGGACCACGCCCATAAAATGCTGGAAGATATTGCCGAAGTGCATTATTCGGTGAACGGCTTATCCTCCACCGTTAACATTCCCCAGTCACTCAGGCAAAACATTTACCTGATCTTCAAGGAAGCCGTTAACAATATCATCCGGCATAACGTTTCGCCCAAGGTATGGATAAACCTCGAAAACGGCCACGATGGCTTTACTATGGAAATAAAAAATTCTATCCAGCACAAAAAAAGCACAGGCTATAAAGGTCAGGGCCTTAAAAATATGGAGATGCGGGCCAGGCGGATTAATGCTACCATTAAGATTAGTGAAACAGAAGGGGTTTTCTCCGTAACACTTCACATGAAAGAGTGGAGGTGAGTTGGCAGTTTACGGTTTGCAGTTGAAAAGTGGGCAGTTGAAAAAGTTTGCAGTTTACGGCAGGCGGTTTGCAGGGTTGCTATGCTTTTGTGATTGAATAAGTTCTCCGTTTGCACTAACGATCACAAAGCAAACTGCCACTGCATACCCTGAACTGTCTTTGTCCTTGCACACCGCAAACCGCCCACTGCAAACCGCGCGCCGCCGACTGCAAACTGAAGACATACCCCAAAAGGGGCATAGGTTTCTATTTTTTTTATACAGAATTTTGTTGAATGTTCAAGGTTTCGATAGTCGAGGACGATGCTTCCATCAGGAACGGGATCATCCGCTTTATAAAGATGCAGGAGGAATTCCGCTTTATACAAAGTTATGGAAGTGTAGAGGAGTACCTGGCGGGAGATGACGAAATACCCGACGTTTTGCTGCTTGATATCGAGCTCCCCGGCATGACGGGCCTGGAAGGCTTGTTCCACATTAAACAAAAGCATCCCACCACCGAAATATTGATGCTTACCGTTTACGAAGACAAGGAACGGATATTCAGAGCGCTGCAGGCGGGCGCAGCGGGGTATTTACTGAAAAATACTTCGCTTCCAAAAATAAGGGCATCCATACTGGAAACACTTGAAGGCGGCGCACCAATGAGCCCGCTCATCGCCAAAAAGGTGCTTTCTTTCTTTACCCAGGAGCCACAACATGCTGTTTCAACTTCCGAAGAACAGCTAACCACCCGCGAAATAGAAGTGGCCCGCTCGCTGATCGACGGCAATACCTACAAACAGGTGGCTTATTATCTCCACATCTCGCCGGGCACCGTAAAGCAGCATATCAAAAACATTTACCGGAAGCTGGAGATAAACAGCCGCGTGCAACTGATTAAAGAGTTTAACAAAATCTCCAATTAAAAAATGTAGAGACGCGATACTTCGCGTCTCGGGCTCCTTCGCGTCTCGGGCTGATTGGTAAGCACCTTGTCAGGACGCGCCGGTCGACGCCTTTAAACACGCGCCGGTTTTTGTCTTGAAAAAACGCACCGGTCAGAGACGCGAAGTCAGAGACGCGAAGTAAGAGACGCGAAGTAAGAGACGCGAAGTAAGAGACGCGAAGTAAGAGACGCGAAGTAAGAGACGCGAAGTATCGCGTCTCTACGAAAAAAAATATTTCATTCCTAAACCTTTTCAAACGGCAGCAATGCCGTTTTTTTTTCGAAGAAAAACCCAATAACCTCATAGCGCGATTCAACCACAATATATCCCAAAGGTGGTATGGACACGCGTAGCAAGGCCTTTTATTTTTGGTATACCGGCAATCGGTGTTTTTTTCTGCACGAGGAGGGTTAATAGATGATAAGCCGGGCATAAAAACACTGATTGCTTTTTCATCATCAATCTTGCCCGTTATGAAAAATATTTTACAGAATTTCCTAAAGGTTATTTGGAAGGCCGCGTGTTATCTTTCACTAAGCAACCGTGAATCTGGCAAGAGCAGTAGTTACAAGCTCCGTTGCAATCCCTTTTTAATAAAGCTTTTTCTTGCCGGCGCTGTTGCCTTGCTAAGCGCTAATAACGCCAGCGCCATCCTGTTTGTTACGGCACACCCTTATACGCTCCCGGGTGTCACCTATGGATTATCAGCCAATCCGGTACCGTATCCGTCAACAAACTACGGAGTTGCAGACTTCGTCTTCATGGGAAGCGGCACATCCGGAACTACCACCATAACGTCGCTTAGCTTTACTAACAAAACAGGCTATGGCCTGAATTTATATGCAGACACAGCCTACTTATACAGTTCGGTGACCAATCACTTTGCGTATGGGTCGGCTACCAAGGTTGCGACTACAGCACTGAGCGGCAGCTCCGTAGTAACTTTTGCCGGGTTAAACTTTGCCGTTTCGTATAACACTTCGTCGGCTTATTATTTTATTGTTTTTAATGACTCGCGTGGATACACAACCGGCAGCGTGGAATTCCAGGAATCCGGCTATACCAATGCCGGAACCGCTCCGGCCGATTTTTTATCGAATACAAGCTTCATAAATTATACATTTTCGGGTTTCCAGCTTACCCTGGCAAGTTTAAGTACTACAGCCGGCAGTAACGGTTTAGTTGCAAACCCGGTAACTTATCCATCCAGCAATTATGCGGTATTTGGGTTTTCCTTAACCGCCAATAATATTACAGGCTCCGGAACTATTACTTCACTAACGTTTGAAAATTATGACGCCTCGGCTGATGCAGACGACCTGTACTATACAACAGCTTATCTTTATAGTTCCACAAGCAGCACGTATGTACCCGGAACTACAAACGTGCCCGGTAATTTAATATCGACGAAAACATCAGACGGCACAAAGAACATCGTTTTTACGACCAATATCAGCGTTTCGAGCACCAATAATTCGACGGTATATTATTTTCTGGTCTTTGCGGATGACCTGGGCGATACCAATACCAACAAGTCATATTGGGGCTATTCCACAAGCACCTACACAGCCATTTCGGGACGACCGGGCACTCCCGTTACGGCGGCCAATTACCAGGAAGGACCGGCTTACACTTTTAACTATTGGCCACCGAATATAACTTATTCTCCTAATACCTACTTCTTTGGTCTTAACGGCACCATTCCTACCATTTCGCCCACGAACAGCGGCGGCACTGTCAGCGCATCCGACAGTTATGGAGCGGGAGCGGTGGTTATCCCAGCCAGCTACGGTTTAAGCAGTCCCTGGGGCATGGGTACTGATGGCAGCGGCAACGTTTATGTGTGCAATGATGCCTCGCCCGGTTCAGTTACCGAATACAGCACTTCGGGGGTGACTTCAACCTTTATCAGCTCCGTGACCAACCCTTTAGGCATCGTTTTCGATTCGTCCGGAAACGCGTACGTTTTAACAGCCGGCGGGTCGGTGTTGAAATACAATGGTTCGGGTACTTTACAAAGCACCATCATAACCGGCCTTACAGCACCTATGGGGATTGCGATAGACCAGGTAAACAATCTTTATATAAGCTATAACAGTAAATATATTGGGAAGTACACTACCGCAGGCGGAACGGCTACGTTTACCTTAACCGCTCCAAGCACCACCGATTATCCTCAAACAGGATTGGCAATTGATCCGGTCGACGTAAGCCAGATCTATGTTATTAATAACTCAACTTCGGGATCCTACATAAACTACTATCTGAATCAAGCCGGGAGTACTTCAAATTCGGAGATATCTGAAAGTTATACCGGCTATGGCCTCATGTTTGATGGCTCAACCGACCTATACGAAGCCCAGACCGGGAATAAGGATGTTGTTGTGGGTTATTATAGCGGGCTCCAGGAAACGCTAATCTCTAACTAAAAAATCGCTCAAAAAAACACTATGCAAAGCAGGATATCTATCCCTGCACTTATTGCTTTTGGTAGCGGAAATTGAAGTATCCCGCACGTGCGGGATGAACTACGAACCCTGCACATCCACACATCTGCACATCCGCAAAACTGCACATCTGCACTCCGCACAAGCTAAGCCAGCAGATAGATTAAAATAGGATTTAAACGTGTTTATCATGTATATTTGCATGGCTCGAAAGTATCAGCCAACCGATAATGAAAAAAATTCTGATCACCGGTGGCGCCGGTTTTATTGGCTCACATGTTGTCCGCCGCTTCGTAAACCGCTATCCCCAATATTCAATAATCAATGTCGATGCACTGACTTATGCCGGCAACCTGGAGAATTTGATCGATATAGAGGATAAACCGAACTACTTTTTTGAAAAAGCAGACATTAAGGACAAAGATGCGATAAGCGCTATTTTTAAAAAACATGGCGTAACCGATATTATTCACCTGGCGGCAGAATCGCATGTGGACAGGTCAATATTAAGCCCGCTCGACTTTGTTTATACCAATGTGATCGGCACCGTTACGCTGCTCGAGGTTGCAAAAGAAAAATGGAAGAAGGACTATAATGGTCACCTGTTTTATCATATCTCCACCGATGAGGTTTTTGGCGCATTGGGTCCGGAAGGGTTCTTCACCGAGGATACCCGTTATGACCCGCATTCGCCCTACAGCGCCAGCAAAGCGTCGTCCGATCATTTTGTCCGTGCATATTTCGACACATACGGCATTCAAACCATCGTATCAAACTGCTCAAATAATTACGGCCCCAATCACTTTCCCGAAAAGCTCATACCATTATCGATAAATAACATCATTAATAACAAACCATTGCCGGTGTATGGCGATGGTAAATACACCCGGGATTGGTTATATGTAATAGACCACGCGATAGCCATTGACCTGCTTTTTCACGAAGGAACGGCTGGCGAAACTTATAACATCGGCGGATTTAATGAGTGGAAAAATATCGACCTGGTAATGCTTTTGTGTAAACAAATGGACGAGAAACTCGGCCGCGAACCTGGGACATGCGAACAATTAATAACGTACGTAAGAGACCGGCCGGGTCACGACAGGCGTTATGCCATCGACGCGTCAAAAATAAACAGTCGCTTTGGTTGGAAACCGTCGGTAACGTTTGAGCAGGGTTTGTCAGAAACGATCGATTGGTTTTTAGCAAATAAGGCCTGGCTTAGCCACGTAACAAGCGGAGAATACACGAGCTACTACGACCATCAATACGAAAACCGCTAAGTAACACAGAACATGACTATTACCCCAACTCCCATCAGCGGGTGTTTTGTATTAACCCCACGAATTTTCAACGACGACCGGGGCTATTTTTTCGAATCGTACAATACGCAAGCTTTCAATGACGCCGCCGGCGCCGAAATCAACTTTGTGCAGGATAACCAGTCATTTTCAACAAAGGGCGTTTTGCGGGGCTTGCATTTACAAAAGGGTGAGCACGCCCAATCAAAATTGGTGCGAGTTACATTGGGCGAAGTCCTTGATATAGCTGTAGACCTCCGTAAAAACTCGCCGACTTATGGACTATATCACGCGGTGATTCTGTCCGATAAAAATCACAGTCAGTTTTTTATCCCCCGTGGTTTTGCCCATGGGTTCGTCGTTTTAAGCGCCGCCGCCATTTTTCAATACAAGTGCGACAATTACTACCATAAAGCTTCCGAAGGGGGCCTGCATTACGCCGACCCTTCGCTGGCAATTGATTGGAACCTCCCGGCAACCGAATTGTTGGTTTCTGAAAAAGACGGAGAGCTACCCTTTTTGAAGGATGCCGGCGATTTTGGGTTTTAGTAATAAATCGCATACATTTTAATAATTTTTTAAGCAAAGCAAAATTCAATATAAAATGCTGGAGAGAGTCAGGACACAAATCGAAGCGTCGATAAAAACAAAGCAGCAAATATTAGGCGATGCGGACCTGATGCAGCTGATAGCCGACATTGCCGGAAAGGTGATTGCGGCCTATCGTGACAATAAAAAAACACTATTGGCGGGCAACGGCGGCAGCGCGGCCGACGCCCAGCATTTAGCGGGCGAATTGGTTGCACGTTTTTACTTTGACAGGCCGGGCATTCCGTCGATAGCTTTAACTACCGATTCTTCTATTATCACGGCAATAGGGAACGATTATGGTTATGAGCACTTATTTGCGAGGCAGGTACAGGCTCTAGGCAATGAAGGCGATATCTTTTTTGGTCTGTCAACCTCCGGCAATTCGCCAAATGTCCTGAAGGCGCTCGATGTATGTAAAGAAAAAGGAATAATTTCGATCGGACTCACCGGGCGGACCGGTG
>Ga0302306_10001598_pt1 | contig 12203 bp, 10 predicted proteins | sample III_Palsa_E3_1_FD_198761 | JGI IMG/M metagenome (GOLD analysis project Ga0302306, IMG submission 198761) | Peat permafrost microbial communities from Stordalen Mire near Abisko, Sweden - III_Palsa_E3_1 | ecosystem: Environmental > Terrestrial > Soil > Palsa > Peat permafrost | place: Sweden...
TAAAAACCGAATTTCATCGGCAGTAAGCGGATTTACCTTGTGGTATTCCTTCAAAAACAAAATAAACCTGTCTTCCATCATCGGGCCAATCAGGTAGCTGAATACGGTACGGTCGCCGGCATCGGACACCACCCTGCTCAGGAAATAAAAATCAAGCATGCGGTAGCTCATCCTAAACCAATCATAATCCCAGCGGGAATAAAGTTCAAAATTTGGCCCGACTGAAAAGTTGCCAATATTCCAATCAATAAACACAGGTATAATCTCGAAGGATTTCATGTTATAATTGGAGCGATTTTTCAGGAACAGGTCGCAATGGTATTTCAAAAAATCGGCTTGCAAGGGTGTACCAAACTGCCTTTCGTTTTTCTCTAATTGTTGCTGTAAAGCGTAAATATCCGTACGCAAGGTTTTGGACGATTTTGGCAACACATTCCTGATCCTGGAACATGCTTTGTGGAATTTGCCTATTTGCTGGCCCAATATGCGGATATGATGATCCTCCAGCCGGCGCGGCATGCGGTCCATAATGCGAGTGGGGTTATAAAAAACCACCCAAACATCGGTACGGGCATGTTTATGGCGATAGATATAAACCCGGTTATTTTTTAACAGTGATTTTGCCAGCAGGTTCTCAAAGGGATAAAGCAAGTTGTTTGACAGGCTATGGATGATGCGATGATCCTCCTTAAAATATTCATACTTGCCAAAGTTGGATAGTTTGGCAATGATAATATCATCATCATCAAAAGTAACCCTGTATACGTGGTTGGTAGAAACCATCGCGCTGATATCCTCAATCAGTTTAATGGTTTTTGAAGCGTCGTAGCCCTGCCAAGCACTCTTTATTATATTGTTATAATTATTATAGTCCATTATTAAATTATCTCAAAATACCTTTTCAACTCCCAATCGGTTACGCTTTTGGCAAATTGGCGGTGTTCCCAGAGGCGGGTTTGGGTGAAATGTTCAACAAAGGCATCGCCAAACAGTTCTTTGGCTATGGCCGAGTTTTTCATGAGTATGGCGGCATCGTGCAGGTTGGTGGCCAGTTTTCCATTCTTTATATCCTGGTAACCGTTGCCGGTGGTTGGTGGTATGGTTAATGCCATTTTATGCTTAATTCCATATAGACCAGAAGCTAACGCTGCCGACATGGCCAGGTAAGGATTAGTATCGGCGCCGGGTATGCGGGTTTCGAGGCGGGTATGCGCGGCGTTGTCATTTAATACACGCAGGGCTGTAGTGCGGTTATCCAACCCCCAGGTTACAGTGGTTGGTGCCCACGCGCCCTCTACCAGGCGCTTATAGCTGTTAACAGTCGGCGCGTACATAGGCAATATGTAAGGCAAACAATGCAACTGGCCGGCTAAATAATGCTTTAACAAATCGCTCATGTTATTAGTATCACCCGTGCTGTAAAACAGGTTTTCGGTTTTATCCTTGTTCCATAAGCTTTGGTGGATATGCCCGCTACAGCCGGGCAGTTTCTCGGTTTGCTTGGCCATAAAGGAGGCTATGATGCCGTGCTTATAGGCAATTTCCTTTACCGCGGTTTTAAATAGTACCGCTTTATCGGCTGACTGCAAAACATGGTCGTGCAGTATGGCGGCTTCATAAACGCCGGGGCCGGTTTCCGTATGTAAACCTTCCAACGGCACATTAAATTGCTGTAACAGGTTAAACAAATCGTAATAGAAATCGCTTTGCTGCGAGGTGCGCAATATGGAATAGCCAAACATGCCCGGCGTAAGCGTTTCCAGGTTAATAAAACTTTTCTCCTGTAGTGATTGCGGAGTTTCCTTAAAATTGAACCACTCAAACTCTTGCGCAAACTCGGGGTGATAACCCATCGCTTCGCAATCTTTTGCTATGCGTTTTAACAGGCTGCGGGTATCAACGGCAAGATCGTTGCCATCGGCTTTGCTAAAATCGGCCAAAAAAAACGGGATGTTATCCTGCCACGGCACAGTACGGAAGGTAGATAAATCAATACGGCACTGCTGATCGGGATAGCCGGTATGCCAGCCGGTAACTTCCACATTATCATAAGTACCATCGCTGCTATCCCAGCCAAAAACCACATCGCAAAAGCCGTAGCCGTTGCGCATGCCATCAATAAATTTTTTATGGTGAATTACCTTCCCCCTCAAAATACCATCGGTATCGGCAAAGGCAAATTTTATTTTTTGAATATCGTTTTCCTTTAAATAGGTTATAATCTGGTCCTCGTTCATGGTATCATGGGTAATGGCGGCAATTTAAGCAAGATAAATATAAAAGAGGTAATGTTAATATTATATCACACCCTATTGTAGGTGTAGCCTACAGTACCTACACTTCCTACAGTACCTACACCTCCTACAGTATCCTACACCTCCTACAGTATCCTACACCCTCCTACACTTCTATCAACCCAAAAAACTTTCGCAACAAATATATTACCTGCTATTATTAAACCATTGCCCTACAATTAAGTATATATGTAATACTTAACACTAAACTTATTATGAAAAAAGCAGCAGGATTATTATTGTTTTTATCGCTGGTCACATCGGCATTCGCTCAGCAACCTACCAAACAAAAGCACATGACCATCACTATTATGGATGAGCAGGTCACATTTACCATTGGTAAAAGGGCAAATAACGTATTTATAACCAGGGACGATACCGCCCAGGTGCAACAAGTGGTTAAATTAAAAGATAAAATGGCAGACCGCGAAAGTCAATTGTTCGACCTGATTGAACCTTATTATAACGATGGGTGGAAGTTGGTTAGCACATCGGCCGAGGCTGTGCCCGGTACAACATTGGCTACCGAGGTGTTCAGGTATTATTTTGTGAAAGATTACTAGGTATTTGCTGTAGGAGGGTGTAGGTGTATCCTACACCCTCCTACACTTTTTCCGGTCAAAAAAAAATCCCCCCGGTTACACCGGGAGGATTTTATAATTGTTAACCTGTTAAGGGTATTAAACTTTTGCTGATTTTACAGTTTTAATAATAACTGCAGCTACTTTGTATGGGTCGGCAGCTGAATTAGGGCGACGATCTTCCAGGTAACCTTTCCATCCTTTTTGTACAGTGTACAAAGGAATACGGATAGATGCGCCACGGTCAGATACACCATAGCTGTAATCATGTATGGAAGCAGTTTCGTGCTTACCTGTTAAGCGCTGATCGTTATCGGCACCGTAAACAGCGATATGCTCTGCAACAACCGGGCGGAAAGCTTCTAAAATTTTATCATAAGTTTCTTTGCTGCCTGCAGTACGTAAGGTAGTGTTTGAGAAGTTAGCGTGCATGCCCGAACCATTCCAGTCAAGCTGACCTAATGGTTTGCAATGCCAGTTGATAGCTACATCATAGCTTTCGCCAATTCTTTCTAATAAATAACGTGCAACCCAAATCTGGTCGCCTGCTTCTTTAGCGCCTTTTGCGAAAATCTGGAATTCCCACTGGCCGGCTGCAACTTCGGCGTTGATACCTTCAACGTTTAAGCCTGCTTCCAAACAAACGTCTAAGTGTTCTTCAACAATATCCCTGCCATAAGCGTTTTTAGCGCCTACCGAGCAATAGTAAGGGCCTTGTGGCGCAGGGTAACCTGATGCCGGGAAACCAAGTGGTTTGTTGGTTTCAGGGTCCCATAAAAAGTATTCCTGCTCAAAACCAAACCAAAAATCGTTATCATCATCCTGTATTAAAGCACGGCCGTTTGATTCGTGAGGCGCACCTTTTGAGTCAAGTACTTCGCACATAACCAGGTAACCCTCTTTCCTTTGCGGGTCGGGACAAATGAATACCGGTTTCAGTATACAGTCTGACGAACCACCCGGTGCCTGTTCGGTTGATGAACCGTCAAAGCTCCATAGCGGGCAATCTTCTAATTTACCGCTAAAGTCACTTTCAATTTTTGTTTTACTGCGCAGGCTTTGTGTTGGTTTGTACCCGTCAAGCCAGATGTACTCTAATTTTGCTGCCATTGTTTAATTATTTTTGTAATGATTGGTTCAAAAAATAGTTTTTGTAATTCTAATTCCGATTATGAAGGCGAATTTAAATTATTTTTACAAATTTCATCATAAAAATATGAAAAAATTATATATTTTTTTGAAAATAGTGATTTTAACTGCGTAAACACGTAAATTATTAGCTACAGAAATCAAAACGTTAAAATTATATTAACTATTGCCTAAAAAAGAGATAAAATTAAGAAAAAGGCAAAGTAGTTGGCAGTGTGCAGTTTGCGGTGTGCAGTTGCCAGTTCATTAAAATTAACAGACTTCCGAAGTTTTAAAAACTTCGGAAGTCATAAGCATACTGCGCACCGCAAACTGCCCACTGCCTACTGCACACTGTCATAAAATCTTTCAATATAATTACACGGCCTTTTATAAAATTTTCTTAAAATTGCGGCTGATTTAACTATCTACTTCCTACTATCTAAAATTAGGTTTCTTTCAATAATAAAATAAACAATATATATGAAAATTACAGTAGTTGGCGCCGGAGCCGTTGGCGCTACTTGTGCAGATAACATCGCAAGAAAAGAATTAGCTGAAGAATTGATTTTATTAGACATCCGCGAAGGTTTTGCCGAAGGTAAAGCCATTGATATGATGCAAACATCGGCCCTGCTTGGGTTTGATACTAAAATAAAAGGGGTAACTAATGATTATGCCGCAACTGCCGATTCGGAAGTGGTGGTTATAACCTCGGGCCTGCCCCGCAAACCGGGTATGACGCGCGAAGAACTGATTGGCGTTAATGCCGGTATTGTAAAAAGCGTTACCGAAAATATTGTAAAACACTCGCCAAATACCATTATCATCATCGTATCAAACCCGATGGATACCATGAACTACCTTACGCTTAAAACATCAGGCCTGCCAAAAAACCGTATATTGGGTATGGGCGGCGCGCTGGATTCGGCAAGGTTTAAATATTACCTGAGCCAGGAACTGGGCTGCTCGCCTGCCGACCTTAACGCGGTAGTGATTGGCGGCCACGGCGATACCACCATGATACCTTTGATACAACATGCTACCTGGAACAGCGTACCCGTTACGCAGTTTTTAAGTGCCGAACAGCAGGAAAAAGTGGTAAAAGCAACCATGGTTGGCGGTGCTACTTTAACCGGCCTTATTGGTACATCTGCCTGGTATGCGCCGGGTGCGGGCACAGCCTTTATGGTTGAAGCCATTGTGCGCGACCAGAAAAAACTGCTTTCATGCGGTGTAGCGCTTGATGGCGAATACGGCCAAAGCGATATATCACTGGTTGTACCGGTTATCCTGGGCAAAAACGGCTGGGAAAAAATCGTCGACTTCAAATTGAGCGATACCGAGCAAGCCGAATTTAACAAAAGTGCCGGCGCGGTTAGGAACATGAACCAGGTATTGAGCGATACCGGGGTTATTTAATATTAATATAAATTTTGTTTTAAAAACGGCTTCTCGGCGGGAAGCCGTTTTTGCTTTGTAGCAAAGCAGCCTGTTAATACACTATTGGCTTTAAATAAAAACTTACAGGCAAGGTAAAAACCATATTGGCGGGTAAGCCCCATTGTGTGCCGGGGTTCCATGGTGGGGATAATTTTACAATTTTTGCTGCTTCAGCCTCTAATGTTGCCGATGGGCCTCTTAACGCCTGCACATTTATAACATTACCGTTAGGGTCGATAGTAAAATTAACAAATACCGTACCCTCTACATTATTTTTCCTATCAACAGATGGGTATGACATTTTCCTTTGTATATATTTATAAAAGCTAGGCATTCCCCCTTTAAACTCGGCCAAAACTTTATATCGTGTAAAAGAATGGGCTATTCCATTTTTATCGTACCCTGTGCCGGTGGTAGCTTTACCATTAACGTATAAACATTCATACCTGCAGCTATCTCCTATTTTACCTTGCCATTCGCCAACTTTTGAGCCTAAATACACCTCACCTTCAGCAGTAATTTTTTTAAAATCATCATCATATGTCACCCACTTTCCGGTGCCATTTTGTGTTAATATTTTTCCTGTCGAATCCCGGCATTCAACCAGGTATGGGTCTATTGATTCTATAATTTCTACAGGATCATCCCGGTCGGTAGTTATGCTATATAAACGGCCATTGGGGTAATAATTCGTTTTTGTTGCAACCGGTACTAAGCCATCAACTGTGGTTACACTTTTTAATTTTCCATTGGGGTAATAGCTTTTGTTTGGCCCCAACAAAATCATGTAAGTTCGGGGTGTACTGTACGCCAGGCCGGTAAATTTCAATTTGCCATTCATGTAAAATTCATTTACCTGGTGCTGCTCGCCTATAACTGTAATATGGGTTGCTGTTAATAACCGGTAGTAATCGGCACCATCACTACTATTCATAAGTATATCGGGGCTCTTAAAATAGTATTTTATAGTATCCATTGATATAAGGCCATAAGGCTCTGTTGAGTAAACAATTACGCTCCTATGGTAAAACGCTTCATACTTTATAGTATCGTTAACAAATGAATGCCATATGCCTTCGCGAAGACTGTCGGTTACATGGCCTTCTAAAGTTTTTTGCTTAAAATCGTCATCATATATTATCCATTTACCGTAGCCATTTGTTGCTAATATATTCCCTGCTGTATCGATGCATTCGCCCAGCAGCAAATTCCCAAATCTGTCATATGATTCATTTGCATATAAACTTCCATCAGGATAATATTGGCTGAATTTGCCAATCAGTGTGCCGAAATCGTAATTACTCACATTTTTTTTATTTCCGTTAGGGTAATAAGTTGTTATTTCACCCGATAAAATCAAGTCGGAAATATAATTGGTATTTCCAGCCGCTGTACCTGATAATTTAGGGTTGCCGTTACTATAGTACTCCCTTAAGGTAATTAAATTTGACTTTGAATTTTTAGCCGGCAATATTGCATATATGGTATAATCGGCGCTATCCTTATTTTTCACAACCTGTTTGGGGTTCTTCATATAGTAAATGATCGTATCCCGTTTCTGCGCCTTAACACCCTGCACAAACAACAAGCTTACAAGTAAAAAGAATAGGTTTTTTAACATAATTAATTAGTTGAACCAAAACTTATAGGCATTGTAAACATTACCCTAACCAATTTGCCATTTTGCATTCCCGGCCGCCATTTTGGTAATAAATTCACTAACCGGACGGCCTCATCAGATAAACTTTTATCTGGCGACCTGATTACTTTTATATCCGACAGACTACCATCCTTTTCAACTACAAATTGTATTATTACTTTTCCGCGTATGTTATTTTGTCTGGCATAATCAGGATAACGAATATTATTAACTAAAAAATTGTATAATTTATCTATTCCACCGGGGTAGGCCGGTTCTATTTCAACTGCAGAAAAAATTTCGTCATTCATCATTCTGTAAGGATCTGTAGTGGAAATAGCTACACCTTTATGATATGTGGTAACATAGTTTTTAGTAATGTCGTAAGTTTCTTTCCACACCCCTTCTTCCAGGCTATCTTTAACAACGCCTTCTTCAATTTCCTTTTTAAAATCGGGGTCAAACTTTATCCATTTACCGTTACCGTTTTCGGTTAGCGAATTACCCGTACTATCGTTACACGTAATTAATAATGCAGGGCCCTCGCTGTTTACTTGTTCAAGGGCGTATAGTTTTCCATTAGGATAATAAAATCTTTCAGCTCCAATTGGCGCACCATGATAATAAGTAAGCAAACTTTTTTTATGCCCATTGTTATAAAGTTCCAGGCATTGGCCTGTAAAAGATAAGTTTAACCTGCTGGTATCTTTATATATCACAGCTGCACCTATTAGCTTGGGTTTATTATTCAAGTAATACTCTTTAACCTGGTAAACTTTTACACCTGTACTGCTATCGGGTGGCGACATTATCAGCAGCAAATAATCGGCACCATTGGCATTTTGCAACATTTGCCCGTAATTGGTCATATACAACAAGGTCGTATCCCGTTTCTGCGCCTTAACACTCTGCAAAAACAACAAGCTTATAAGTAAAAGGAGTAGGTTTTTTAGCATACGTTAATTTAAGTTAAAGCTTATGGGCATGACAAATTGCACACGTACAGGCATACCATTCTGCAAACCGGGTATCCATGGCGGCATTATTTTCATGACCCTTACTGCTTCATCGCCCAAAGTTTGGTCGGGGGCCCTTAAAATTTTGATATTACTTACTGTGCCATCTCTTTCTATTATAAATTGAAGTATTACTTTGCCCTGGATATTATTTTCCTTATCTAATTTGGGATACTTAATGTTCTGGGTTAAAAATTCATATAAATCATCCATCCCTGTTGCAAACCGGGGTTCTATTTCAAAATCACTAAAAGGGTATGGTTTGCAATTATTACCATAATAAATACCCGACACAAATTTTCCTTTTGAATAATTAGACCGGCATATAATTTTATCACCTATAAGGCCATGCCATTCACCTTCTTTCAAACTGTCAACAATATTGCCTTCTGTAATAATCGTTTTAAATAAGTAATCGTATGCTATCCACTTTCCGTTGCCACTCTGGGCCAATATGTTGCCGGCTGTATCCCTGCATTCTATTTGCCTCCATGCAAGTTTTCCACTTGTATCTATTTGCATATCAATGTCACTTAATTTCCCGTTTGGATAATAGTCCCTAACCGGCCCGTAAAGTGTCCCATCTTTATAATAACTCATACTTTTTTTATGCCCGTTTGGATACAATTCAATGCAAGGGCCAACTAATTTTAAGCTAATCGCTTCCCCATTTAAATTAATAAACCCTGTTCCAATTAGTTTAATCTTTCCGTCAAGGTAATACTCTTTTATTATATTTTCGGGGGTGGCATCGGCTGAAGTAATAGATAATAGCAAATAATCTGCATCATTACGGTCCTTTGCCAATTGTCCTGCATCTTTAACGTAAAAAGATACGGTATCCTGCTTCTGCGCATTTACACGCTGCAAAAACAACAAGCTTATACACAGGAAAAAAAAAGTTTTTACCATATATACTTGCCACCTGAGCTAAAATTTACCGGCACTACGTATTTTGTACGTACCGGCATGCCATCCAAAAAGCCGGGCATCCATGGCGGCATTAGTTTTATTACCCTAAGTGCTTCATCGCCCAAGGTTTCGTCAGGGGCACTTAAAACTTTAATATTACTAATTGTGCCGTCTCTTTCTATTACAAACTGAATCATTACTTTGCCTTCTGTATTATTATCCCTGTCTACCAGGGGATACTTAACATTCAGGCTCAAAAAGTTATCTAAACCAACTTTCCCCGTTGAGAAGTGGGGTTCTATTTTAGAATCACTAATGGGATATTGTTTGCCATTACTATCATAATAAGTAGCCGAAATAAGTTTTCCTTTTGAATAATTAGACCTGGATATAATTTTGTTACCTATAAGGCAATGCCATTCACCGTCTTTCAAACTGTCAACGATATTACCTTCAGTAGCAATTGTTTTTAATAAGTAATCGTATGTTATCCACTTTCCATTGCCATTTTCTGCCAATATGTTGCCGGCTGTATCCCTGCATTCAATTAGCCGACTGGCAGATTCTCCGCCTGTATCTATTTGCATGTCACTCAATTTCCCATTGGGATAATAATTCCTAAGCAGCCCGTAAAACTTCCCATCTTTATAAAAACCCATGCTTTTTTTAAGTCCGTTTTCATAAAATTCATTGTACGGGCCAGTCAGTTTTACTTTAGCCTCATAGCCATTTGAACTGATATATCCCGTTCCAATTAGCATAATCTTTCCGTCGGGATAATATTCTTTTATTATGTTTCCGGCATTGGTATCGGCAGTTGTGATAGAGAATACTACATAATCCGCATCATTGATGTTTGTCACCAACTGTCCTTCGTTTTTAATGTAGTAGGATATGGTATCGGGCTTTTGCGCTTTTACATCCTGTAAAAACATTAAGCTTAAAAGTAATAGGAATAGATTTTTTATCATGGCTTAGATTAAAGGCATGAAGATAATACCTCTTATTAATATTAGCAGCAAATAGTTGTAAAATTATTTTCGGGACAAAAACACTCTGTAAACTATTATATGGGCATTTTTTAACGGCGTAATTGAAATATTTCAAAATATAACATATCTTAACCAAACATTTTAAGCCGAAAACCATTAAGCACTTAGCAATTAACCTATTACAATGTGCCGATATAATCAACCTTTATGCTCAAATACAGCAAACATATAAGCCTGCTGATACTGGCACTCCTTGGCTCTTTTAACCTTTACGCGCAGGATAGCACCTTAATTGGCAAAACCATTAAATGGGATCTGATTAAGTGTATCGACTATGCCAAAAAGAACAATATCCAAATAAATACCACCCGCTTAAGCCAAAAAACCAGTCAGCAGGAATATTTATTGGCCAAAGCGGCCCGCCTGCCCGATTTAAACGCCTCGGGTACCGAATCTATCGCGCATGGCAATAATGTAACAAGTTATAACGGTACGCTGGGTTCGGGCTTTACCTCATCAGGGCAATATGGCGTTACTTCAAATATTACGCTGTACAACGGCAATTATATCAACAATAACATCGTACAAAAAAACCTGGCAGTTGAGCAGGCCAACTACACCATTATACAGCAGGAAAACGATATTACCCTGCAACTAACACAGGCTTACCTCGCCGTTTTGCTGGATAAGGAAAATATAGTTTATGATAAAGACCTCGACAGCACATCGCAAGCACAGGTAAAGCTGGAACAGCAGCGTTATGATGTTGGCAGCGTGGCCCGCGCAGCCCTGATACAATTGCAAGCACAACAAGCTGCCGACCATTATACCCTGGTTGGCGCCCGCAACACCGAGCGCGGCGACTTGCTTACCCTGAAACAATTATTGCTATTACCAACAGATACCCATTTTGATATTGTACGCCCCGATACCATAGCGCCGAATGATACTACCGCCTCATCTCTACCTGATGCTGAAGAAACAGCGCTTAAAAATCGCCCCGAAGTAAAAGGCGGCGAATTAGGCGTACAGATTGCGCAATATGGTATTAGGCTGGCCAAAGCGGGTTATTTACCTACGTTAAGCGCGGGCGCATCGGTTACATCGGGGTATTTAAATGGCACGCCGGCTTATTTCTCGCAGCTGAACAGTAATTTTTATCAGCAGTTAGGGCTTACTTTATCCATCCCTATTTTTACCAAGCGGGTGGTTAAAACAGCGGTTGAAGAAGCGAAGATAAATGTAGACCAGGCCAACCTCGACCTTAGTGACACCAAAATAACCCTTTCGCAAAGCGTGGAGCGGGCTTATATTAATTTTGAGAATGCCAAAGCCCAGTATGATGCCGCTATGGTTGAATATAAATACAGCACCGAAAGCTACCGCATCGCCAGTGAACAGTTAAAGGTTGGCGTTGCCAGTATTGTTGATTTTTTACTGCAAAAAAACCAGTTTATACAGGCACAGCAGGCATTTATACAAGCCAAGTACAACGTGGTGTTAACACTAAAAATATATGACTTTTACAGGGGCATCCCCATTAAATTATAACAATGGCCGATATGAAAAGCAATTATAAAAAACCCATTATCATAGTAGCGATATTGCTGGGGCTATTTTTAATCTGGTTTTTCTTTATCAGGAAAACCGAGCCGCCTGCAACGGTGGTAACCCAAAAACCCACCTACGGCTATATTGCCACCAGCGTAACTGCTACCGGTAAAATTGAGCCTGTGGATACCGTTACGGTAGGCACACAGGTATCGGGCACGTTATCAAAGCTGTATGTTGATTTTAATTCGAAAGTTAAAAAAGGCGAGTTGATTGCTGAGTTGGATAAATCATTATTACAAGCCGCTGTGGACCAGAACCAGGGAAATTTACTAAACGCCAAAAGTCAGCTGGTATTAGAGAAAAACAATTTTGAACGCCAAAACCTGTTGTTTAAAACCGACGCCATCAGCAAGGCCGATTATGATTCGGCAGTGGCATCGTATAATTCGGCAAAGGCCGAGGTTGATGCTAACGCGGCGGCGGTGCGGTCGGCACAAAAGAATTTGTCGTATGCTGACATTTATTCGCCTATTGATGGCGTGGTGCTTAACCGCTCTATCAGCGTTGGGCAAACGGTTGCGGCATCGTTCAGTACACCTACCCTGTTTGTTATTGCCAAGGATATTACCAAAATGCAGGTAGAA
>Ga0302306_10001601_pt1 | contig 12190 bp, 14 predicted proteins | sample III_Palsa_E3_1_FD_198761 | JGI IMG/M metagenome (GOLD analysis project Ga0302306, IMG submission 198761) | Peat permafrost microbial communities from Stordalen Mire near Abisko, Sweden - III_Palsa_E3_1 | ecosystem: Environmental > Terrestrial > Soil > Palsa > Peat permafrost | place: Sweden...
GTTATTCAATATCCTCATAGCGACCGATCGTAGACACCTTATTCTCATTCTTCCCTTATCCGGCTCCCTTGAAAGTAATCCATTGTCCCGTGAAAGATGGTCTTGTACCCTGAAAGATCACTGTCCCCTTGAAAGACGATACCAGATCTACTGCCTATTCCCTATGTTATTGCCCTGTTCCTATGAAATCAATACCCATCCAATATCCGGATCTCGAGCCGCCTGCACCGGCCGCATCGGGTCATTTGTTCTCCTCTCTGGTTTGTAAAGATTTTTGGCTATTCCGGTTAACAGCGGAATAGCCATTTTTTTAGCATCCACGCTCCGCCCGGGGTAATTTCCCGGTCCGGAAGGGTGATTTAACGGTAGGATACCAAAGAGATTCCATTACTTTTACGCCAAACACAATCCTTGAAACACTCCACCTCACTGGCAATAAGCTTCTTTGGCATGTGCTTGATGATAGCCTTCACCCTGGCAGCCCTGGTGGTTAGTATAAAATATTATGGGCGACACAGAGGACTCCGCATTTTTACGTACTATATCGCAGCTTCCCTGCTGCAGGATTTGAGCGCCCTTTACATTTTACTATGCGTGCATTCCGGACAGCTTCAGACAGATCTGTTGGAAATATCAGTTAATACTTTCATGCTGTTCGACTTTATCGTTTGTAATTTCTTCATCCTGCATTATATCAGCTCGCCGCTCAGAAGACGGATCATCAGGCTCAATGGTTTATTGTTCCTGGGTCTACTGATCTTATTTTATATCCGGCTATATCCCCGGACCCTCGGCCTGAGCCTCGTGCCCTATCAGTGTATCTTCCTCATCCTCCCTTGCCTCCTCTTCTTCTATGAGCTTTTTTTAACAGTGAACCCACAGCCATTAAAGAACCAGCCTGCTTTCTGGGTCGTTACCGGCATCCTTTTTCTTCATGCCTGCGACGTACCCCTGATGTTGACGGTACCCTTTCTTCAGCATTACGCGCAGGCAGCCTATTCTTTGAACTACATCTTATACAGCCTGCTTTTTATATTGCTGATCAGGGCCTATTTATGCACGCCAACCTCACTGCCCAGAGCCGCCCAATATTGACTATAGAGATTATTCCCTTTTACCAGGTCCTGATGACCGCCATGATTGGATATTGCCCCATTGCTCAATATATATATCCGGTCGCAAAGATGTTTCAATACATGCAGTTTATGGGTGATAAAGATAATTGCCATTTCTTCCTTTAATTTTTTTAACAACCCAAGGACAAACTGCTCTGATTCCCTATCCATTGCCGCCGTGACTTCATCCAAAATGAGAAACTGAGGGTGATGGTACAATGCCCTGGCTAATCCGATAATCTGTTTTTGGCCACCCGAGAGATTGACCCCTTCCTCCCCTACCGTGGTCAGCACGGATTGTGGCAGTAAATGGATAAAGTCCCAAAACCCATAATGCCGTATGAACCGGATCACACTATCCGGATCCCTGGCCGCGTCTTCAAAAGCTATGTTTTCCAATACAGTGCCGTTGAATAGATGAACATTTTGGGGCACAACCCCCAATATATTTCTCCAATCATAAAAAGAGACCTCTTTTAACTCGAGATCATTATTGATGATGATGGACCCGTTTTCGACCCTGTAATTTTTTTGCAATATTTGGGACAGCGTAGTTTTCCCACAACCATTTTCGCCCACCAGGGCAATGATCTCACCTTTACGGATTTCCAAAGAAACATCTTTCAATATCGATTTCCTGCCAGCGAAACGAAAAGTTATCTGGTCGACACGCAATGAATCAAAACGGGTTAACGGAGTTGAGGTCATTTTGATATCTTCAGGCTCAATCCCTGTAAATTCAAACATGCGGTCGAACACGATTTTTGCTTCGCTCAGGGGAATAGAAACCAGGGCCAGGTTGGCCACAGCCGGCAAAAGTACACCCGCCATACCCAGGACGGCAATCAATTCCCCCGTTTTTAATTGTTGGTGCAAAACCTGTATACACGCCAATGCCAGAACGCCTGACAGAATAAAAGCACCTGATATATTGGCCAGCAGTGAAAGCCGGATCTGTATTTTTCCGAACAAGAATATCTTTTCCTGAAAAAATTCGTATACAGTCTTATTGTTGGCAGCAAACCATCCCTGCTTGTTCCGGTTTTTGATGGGTTCTATTCCCTGCAAAGTCGAAATATAGTTTGCTTCCGCAAGAGCATAACTGCTCATCACCGATCGTTGGCCATTTATAATTTTTTTATTATGATTGTAAATAATAAAATAAAACCCAGGCACAGCAATTAAACAAACAAAACCTATTTGCCAGGAATAGGAAAATAGGGCAATGATAGAAATAACCATAACCAAAAAATCAATCACCGTGTTTCCGGCCAATTGCAAGATAACCCGTTGTATCCTCGCCGTATCGTTTAGCCGTGCAGTAAGCTCACCTATTTTTCTGGTATCAAAAAAGAGTTTTGGCAAATGTAATAAATGCCCGAAAAAATAATCAATGATACGGGTATTGAATTCCTTCGATTGCCGGAACAAAAAATATTGGCGGAGATAACTAAGTCCCTCTTTGATAAGCAAAAGTGCAAGAACAAGAAAAATTCCAAAATAAAACTTGGTATATTCCTTTTTTGGCAGGATCTCATCTACGAGTCGTTGTGAAAAAATAGCCATGACCAGGCCCAATAAGGCGATCCCAATACCCAGACCGACGGCAATCGAAAGCAATGGCATATCTTCTTTCAACAAACCCATCATCCATTTATACTTCGTCTTCCTGATTTCACCAACTTTCTTAAAATCGGGATTAGGCGACAAGACCAAACAAACTCTTGAAACCCAAATTTTCCCCAACTCGTCTTCTGTCATATGAACGACCCCTTTAGCAGGATCGCCAATGACAAACTTCTTTCCCTTTCGTGAAGCGTCGGTCATTGTATGATCATACGAACCATAGCAAACCACATAATGTTGAAGATTATTACCGACTAGAACATGAAGGATACAAGGCCTATCGTGGCTTTTCAGGAAATCCATATCCGCTTCAAATCCGTCCGCATCAAACCCCGTATGACGGGCTGCCTGGCAAAGACCGAGCAGCGTAGTGCCTGTAATATTGGTGCCGCTGATCCTTCGAAGGTTTTCCAGGCTTTCATAGCCCTCATAAAATTTAACAATGGAAAGTAAACATGCAACACCGCAATCGGATCGGCCCTGTTGTAATATGATTTCCCGCTTTTTCAATTTTTTATTGATTATATTAATCATCGATTCCCGGTGACGGCATCCTCAGTCAATAAATTTTCGATTTTCGTTTCTCCGATGATTTCCTTCATCAGTTTTTTATTCTTATAGATAAAAAAAGAAGGAACCATCGCTGTGCCAAATAATTTTTCAAATCTGAATTTACTATCCTTCAACAATACAAGATTTGGTAAGGAATCGAGATGATAATCATTTTTAAATTTAACCACTTCGCTACTGTCCGAGATTGTGACCATCAACAGATTGATGTCTTTGAATTTATCTGCATTTTTCACATACTGTTTTGCCATGTATTGACAATGTTCGCATCCGGGGCTGAAGAAGTTAATGATAAGTTTCCTGCTTTTATCTCTTATATCCATGTTCGAGAAAGGCATACCTTCATTCGTTGAAAAAGTAAAATCCGGCAAGTTTTTAATCCTTTCAACTCTATCTTTATTCGCATTTACTTTTTTGTAGACAGAAATGGAAAGAAATGCGATCAGGCCAAAGACAAATGCAAGGATTAATATTTTGATTATTTTCTTCAGGGGTAATTTTTAAAAGTTAATTAACTCAATTGAAGCTGTATAAAAACCACACAAATCACCCAAATACCTAAAGCCAATCCATAACTTGATACAACAATTTTTAGAGAATAACCGAAAGGTTTTTTAGCGAATGTTTTAATACCGGCGGCAATGAGGAGCCAATAAATAAATTCAAAAAGGTTCAGTTGCTGCAAGGGATAGATAAGATAGGAAGGAAGTTGTTTAGAGTTTAACAATTCGATAATGGAAAGAGGATAAAACGACTGCACCTCCTGAACATTGGCCGGTTCATAAACAAGAAAGTGCACAACCTTGATTAACGAAACAACAACCAAGACCAATTCTGCAAGTACCACAATTTTAAAACAATCTTTATATGAAATGTTTTGGTTGAATAGAAACACTCCTGCAAAAATTATTCCCGCTATGACAATCCATTTAACCAATAGCAAAATCGGGAAAAGAAGATAGCTTATCCATTGGAATTTTTTATTCAATTCGATAATCTTATTGATACTTTCAGAATTTAGTTGACTACTAAAATCAGAATAATAAAAAGAATCAGTCAACACAAAATTATTTATCATATAAGCAAGCGATAAATATATACCTGCAATGACTAAAAACAACTGCCACCATTTGAAATCATAGTAACTGTTTAAATTCATGATTTGTAGTTATTTTAGTACTTATCAAAATATTTTTTTATAGCCCGTGTCGTTTTTAAAGTTATAGAGGTATTAATTATGCTTTCAGTTTGCGGTCTGGCATTGTACAATATATTGCCATTGTCGCATATGACAGCGCATTCAAACCTGACTCGGCCTTTCTGTTCAAATGAAAAAAATATATTCGAATGATTTATTTCGGGGAAATGCTCTATTTGATATAAATTGAAAAAATCATTAATTGCCCTGACATTTTCAGCAATATCAAGTCCCGTTTTAAACTTTTCAAAGTAAAAAGTTCTTTTAAATGAACTTATAATAAAAAAAAACAAAGAGCTGAACGCGAGTCCTATTATCATTAATAAAAGCGCAACAGAAAAGAAAGATTTCTTTTCCTGTTGCAAGACATATGCAACCATCATAATTAATACCATTATTGTAATGACAATAAAAAATATATATTTAAATAGTAAATGATTAGGAATACTGAACCGTCCATTTTTAATTATATTTTGATATTCTTTATCATCTAATTCAGTATATTTTATTTGTTGTTGCATGATCAATTAATAAATTTATGAGCTACCTAAATATAATGAAATGGGAGATGTTCCTTATCTCCCATTTTTACATGCAGTAAAATCATTTCCCACTATCCGCCAGGCAAGCAATAGCTGTGCCTCCTGCTGCTGCGGCAGTTCCGAGAATAGATAATCCGCCGGTAAAAAAGCCGGCTAATAATCCAAATGATAACGTAGCTACAGCTATGACACATTCATTTTCCCCGCCTTCAATCATTTCCATTTGATTCAATTCTAATTTTTTCATACTTTAAAATTTAATTGTTAACATTGCTCTTTTGCAATCGTACAGGTCGCAGGGCAACAATGCAATATTCCCTTGCGGTGATCAGCCGCAAATATGTTGAGCCCGATAAAATTTTTGTTACCGGCGTAACCATGAATGGCCAGCGCCGTTATGCTATCAAAGATATTTCCGGTCAATGACGACAACAAGAGTATTCAACCCTAAATCCGGGGTAATTTCCCTGGTCCCGAAGGGTGATTTACCGGTAGGATATTTAATGAATTCTGTTACATTCAGCCAAAATTCCATCAGTGAAATTCTTTAGCTTTCTTGCACAATACTTTTATAGCATGGGTCTGATGATCCTTTTGGCATTGATAGCCTTAGTGATCAGTTTAAAGTATCATAGCCGGCATCGGAATTTGCGCATTTTTACCTATTACATCGCGTTTTCCTTACTGCAATCGATGGCTGCTTTTTATCGTTACTTGTATCCGCATCAGCAATATCCGGTGCTGACTGAGAATATTTCAAATTTTTCTTTTATGCTTTTCGAATTTATTATTTGCAACCTCTTTATAATGCATTATATCGTCTCGCCGGTACGTAAATTGATAATCAGGATCAATGGCCTTGTATTCTTCGTATTCCTATTCTTCTTAATACTGTTCTTTCACTCAATCAATAAATACGCGAGAATTACATCTGCCGTCTTCTATCTGCTGGAATCTGCATTCCTTGTCCCTCCCTGCCTGATATATTTCTATGAGCTATTTTTAACCGTGAATCTCAGGCCATTGAGGGATCAGCCTTCTTTTTGGGTCGTCACAGGCATCCTTTTTCTTAATACATGCAGCATCCCCTTGCTGTTAACAGTCAACTTTCTGGGAAAATACAGGGAACCGGCCATTGTATTGAATTATATTTTGTACAGCACACTTTTTATTCTGCTGATCAGGGCCTATCTGTGTACGCCGGAAAAATTAACGTCCGGACCTCTTAATATGTAACCGCTGATGGTAACCCCATGAACCATGTTGACCAGGCTTTACCTGGCCAGGGTATCGCACACAGGGCTCCATTCAGCGTTTAGAAACTAACATGTTCGCAGATCAGGTTTAATGGATAATAGCATCATGGCAAAGATATTCCCGGCAACTGACGATGACAAGAGAATTCGACCCCTCATCTTAGGGCAATTTTCCTGTTCCGGGAGGGTGATTTAACGGTAGGGTATTAAAGGAATTCCATTATTTTTACCTCAAATGTCATCGGTGGCTATCCCCCAATACCTATGGACAATCCAAACACAAGCTTAGTAATTTTCATATTCGTCATAGCGACCTGTATGATCCTCCTGCTGCTGGTTTTTATCCTGCTTATCCTCTTTTTGTACCGTAAAAAACAGATGAATTTTTCCATTCAGCTGGAGAACATAAAGGCGAATGCTGAAAGGGAACTGCTAAAGACTCAATTGGAAATACAGGAACAAACCTTCCAATACATCTCCCGGGATATCCATGACAATATCGGGCAGTTCATCTCCCTGGCAAAGTTGCAGCTCAATACCCTGGATTTTGATCACCTGAATATGGCTAAAGAGAAGATCACCCATTCTGCCGATTTGTTGACCCAGGCCCTTGATGATCTTCGGGATCTCTCCAGAAGCCTCAGCTCTGAACTGATCAGGAACAACGGTCTGGTGGCCGCAATAGAACTGCAGATTGCCTATTTAAGAAAGCTGGAAGTACTGGAAGTCCATTTTGAAGTCGTAGGGGAAAAACAATTCATGGACGAACAGAAAGAAATCTTTATCCTGCGGATTATCCAGGAGGCAGCTAACAATATCATCCGTCATTCCGATGCCCGTAAGGTCAGCATCCTGCTAAGCTATGAGCAGGGTCAGCTATCTTTATCCGTTGCAGATGATGGAAAAGGGTTCGATACATTGGGCGTCCGCAATTCAAAATCCTCCGGTATCATCAACATGACAAAACGAGCCAAAATCATTGGCGCGGCTTTTAATATACGGAGCAGCCTGGGAGCGGGCACCAAAGTAAACCTTTCCCTTCCTTATTAACCCGACAAAAACGCACATGGACAATCAAACTGTAAAAATAGCCATGGTCGACGATCATGTGCTGCTGCGCGATGCCCTGGCCGTTGTGATCAATGGCTTTGAAAATTGCAAGGTCATCCTCCTTGCAAACAATGGCAGGGACTTACTACAACAAATGCAGCAGGACTTTCTGCCAAACCTGGTGATCCTGGACCTCAATATGCCCGAAATGGACGGCTATGAAACGGCTAAATATCTGAGGATCAACTATCCGGAAATTTATGTCCTGGTGCTCACTATGTATGATTCGGAAATCAGCCTCCTGCGGATGCTGCAGGCAGGAGCCAGGGGGTTCCTGAAAAAGGACATCCATCCCAGCGAACTGAAATCAGCCATTCAGTCAGTTATCGGCACCGGCTACTTCTATTCCAATCATTCCGCCGGCAAACTGGCTAATATGTATATGAAGGACGTGTCAGGCAATCCGGCCGAACGTTTCGGAATGAGTGAAAACGAATTATGGTTTTTAAAATTAGCCAGTACGGATATGACCTATAAAGAAATCTCCACGGTGATGAAAATCAGTCCCAGAACTGTCGATAATTACCGGGATTCCTTATTTGTAAAGCTGAATGTAAAAAGCAGGGTTGGGCTGGCCATTTATGCCATCAAAAGCGGGGTTGTAACTTTAAGTTTTTGACAATCAATCTATTATCTTATTCCTCATGGCATACATGATCAGGCCGGCAATCGTTTTGGCTCCGATCTTTGTCTTCATGTTCTGCCGGATGGTCTCTATCGTGCGGGTACTGAGAAATACCTCTTTCGAAATTTCTTCCGTCGTTTTATCTTCCGCCAGCAATTTCAGGATGCGGATCTCCTTTTCGGAAAACTTGATGGGACTCGGGTAGAATTGCCTGACCTGCCGCTTTGTCTGTAATTTGGAGAGTACAGCCTTATTAACCAGGTCATTAAAATAAAAATCATCGTTCATACAGGTCAGGATAGCCTGATAGATCTCGTCGGGGTCGGTCGTCTTGGTCAAATAGGCATTGGCGCCCATCTCCATCATTTTCGAAATCATTTCCTGGTCGTCATACATCGTCAGCACGATGATCTTCACATCTTCATATTCCTTTCGCAACAGACCTATGGCATTGATCCCGTCCACCTCCGGCATCCGGATATCCATCAGTAATACGTCCGGGCGCTTGATCTGCATCTTGTGTACCAGGTCCTTACCATCTTCAGCCTCCCATAGAATCCTCAGGTACTCCTTGTTCCTCAACGCCATTTTTATACCGTCGCGGAAAATCTTATGATCATCAGCGATCGATACTTTGATAACTAATTCAGCAGTCATACCGGCAGATTTGTAAAATTAATAGGTATAGGTCGCAATTTTTGGTTAACTAATCGATGTCTGGCTCCTGTCGAGCCGTTTCCACCGGCTCCTCGATCGAAACGGAGAAATACTACAGCTCTATTTAGAATTTCTACGATCCGGAAAGTAATTTCCGACTTCTACAAATCGGGCAGTTCTGCTATTGTTCAGCCTATCCGACTTCTCTATCTTTATACCGGAAGTTGATTGATAGGATCACGCTCGCAAACCATCCAATGTCCCGTTTACCGTCCAGTAAAAGATTTCCAATATCCTGAAATGCCAAAAAAATCCAATATCAGTCAACTTCCATCCTATCCCGTCAATCCGCCACCCAACCTTCGGCGTCTTCGGTCATGTCTTGCCCTGGAGCAACAATAAAATTAAAAGATAACAAAATTATCTCATATTATCTCATACGGCTCCCATCAGACCTATCAAACGAGAAATCAGGAATTTAATTACACATCCACCTTGTTAATCCTACCCCTGCTACCGAGGTCTTTTTAATCCCCGTTTTTAAAATCCACCAGTTATCCACATCCATCCCCTTGCAGTGGAATTCTTTATTTTGGTAGATTCCCTATGTCGATTCCGTGGTTTTTACGATAGTAAAAATACTAATTTTATAGCGTGAAACTACTCGATTTTCACCTCGTAAACTCCCTGGGAAAAACCCCTCAAACTCAATACAGACTTGAATTCCAGGCAATTTAAACCATTTCTCCATAAATTTTAGCCGTTGTCCAGTTTTTTTTTTAGGGGTTACTTAGCCTTACAGACTAACATTTCACCACCTCTAAAAACTCCTTGTATGATGCAAAAAGAGTTACTTACTAAGAAAAACTACGCTGCTGTAGGAGAAGAAATCAGCCATGAAACAGCTACTGATTTCGTAAAAGCCTTTGCAAAAGCCCATCCTGAAGAAAACAATGGATACCACCTGGGCCGCAATATCATCGAACAGATCCTCGCACAGCCCGGATGCGTAGGGATGAATTTTTACTACGGCCTGAATAAAGAGGGTCAGAAAACGTTGGTCTATATGGGCATGGATTCGGAAGGCAACCCACTCATCGAACGGACTGTTGTCATGAACAATGGCATCATCATGAGTGAAGAAGCAGTCATTGCAGACAGCATTGGCCAAGGTACTCCGATTCACTGGCCTTGGGGGGTCTAACCTATCCAATCGTCGTTTTGCTTGGATTATTGGACAATGCCTTTTATATTTGAGTAAAAATCAAGGCATTGCTCCCGGAGATAGCTTTTTATAGTGAAATATTGCCCATCATCTTTTACCTCATTTTTCTCAAACGAAACAGAGGGGAGGGATTATGGGTAATATTCATTTATTGCGTGCTTTCCCCGCTGACTGAATTGCTGTATTTCCTCATGAAGAGTCAGGCCGTTTTTGCCTGTTTCAATATTGTACAATTCACCCTGTTCTCCATTTTCTGTTATTTCTCACTCAAAGAAAAAAAGCTCAAATATATTCCTGTTATCGGCGCCTTAATTTTTTATGCAGTCGCGCTGAGTAAGTTTAACGACACAGGATTTGATTCACTTTCACAATCCCTTGCATCGGTATTAAGCCTGCCATATTGCATTTTATTATTATATGAACAAGTCAAGGATCCCAGTATAATGTTCGTCTATAATAATAAGAAATTCTGGCTCATCATCGCGTTTTTCCTATATTTTTCAGCCACCCTCTTTCTGTACATTTATTACAGTACCTTATCCCTTGAACAACGTTCCAACTATTGGTCCATCAATAATTTCTTTGAAATTGTGAAGAATATCCTTTTCTGCGTTGCGTTTATAATGAAAAAGAATGTGCAGCGATCAGATCTGACAGATATAGATATGCTCGACCCCGATATATAATGCAGCCACATGAAAACCCTTAAACCCTACAACCCAACTGCCCCGGAGACGGTCCTTACATGATAATTTTAGAAGTCACTAACCCCGCTAGCAGTGTATCCCTGGTGCTATTTTTTGGCACTATCGGCATGTTGGCGCTTACCATCGGGTTGATTGTTTTTATCATTTTCCACCAACGTAAGGTCATCCGTTACCAGCTGAAACTGCAACGAATGGAGCAGGACCAGCAAAAACTCCTCCTCAATGCCAGCATCCGGCTCCAGGAAGAAGAACGTCAGCGTATCGCAGCTGACCTGCATGACGATGCCGGCCCCCTCCTCGCCACGGCCAGGCTATACCTCAACGAAAATCTCGTCAACCTGGATAAATCAACCCAGCTTCAAAGCATCTATAACGCCAAACAGATCATCGACGATACCATCCAGTTGATCCGAAATATCTCCCACAGCCTGATGCCCCCTACCCTGAAAAACTTTGGACTGGAATCTGCCGTAAATGATCTGTTCCAGAAGATCAGCGGCTCCGGCAGCATGAATGCAAGTTCCCGGTTCCATGATTATAAAGAACGTTTACAGGCCGAAAATGAACTGATCATTTTCCGGGTTATCCAGGAATTGGTGAATAACATATTGAAACACAGTAATGCCAGCTTCATCCACCTGACGCAGAACACCAGCGGAAATAAATTCTTTATCCGACTGCATCACGATGGGCGCGGGATCACACAGAACGATTTTAATAAGTTGAATAAGAGCAATGTAGGTCTTGGACTGAAGAATATTCAAAGCCGGCTCAAGGTATTGCACGGCAAAATCTTCTTCGAAAAGGATATGTCCCAGACATATTACAAGGTCACAATTGAGCTCGTTAAGGAAGAAGACAATAAGCTGGCGGAACAGGAGTGAATTGTACGTATCTTTATCAAGCAATCGAACCCCTGGCCAGAAGCTCGATAATATACTGACTGCGTTCGCGTTATGTATGGACTGACGCGCGGATCCAAATAAATGCCTATGGGAGGAGTAATTAAAGTTGCTATCGCTGATGACCACAAAATATTCCGTAAGGGAGTTATCCTTTCCTTGCGCCCTTATAGCGCCATCAAATTTGTCCAGGAGGCAGAGAATGGACAGGAACTGCTGGATGGCCTCGCTGCCTCGGAACCCGATGTCGTGTTGATGGATCTCCGTATGCCGCAAAAAGACGGCATCGAGACCACCAAGATCATCGCCAAGACCTACCCCTCCATTCACATTATCGCGCTTACCATGTATGAAGACGAGCGTTTTGTCAGCCATATGATGGAGATCGGTGCCAACGGCTACCTCCTTAAGAGCGCTGATCCTGCCGAAATCAAAAGGGCCATCATCGAAGTGGCCACCAAGGGGTACTATCTCAATAACTTCGTCAACCGCATACTGCTCAAAAAATCGCACGTCCGCACAAAAATTATTCCCAGCCTCAATACGGAGATCACCCTCAACGAACGCGAAAGAGAAGTAGTACGCTATATCTGCATGGAATACACCGCCCAGGAGATCGCTCAAAAGATCGATTGCAGCCCCCGAACGGTCGAAGCT
>Ga0302306_10001603_pt1 | contig 12170 bp, 10 predicted proteins | sample III_Palsa_E3_1_FD_198761 | JGI IMG/M metagenome (GOLD analysis project Ga0302306, IMG submission 198761) | Peat permafrost microbial communities from Stordalen Mire near Abisko, Sweden - III_Palsa_E3_1 | ecosystem: Environmental > Terrestrial > Soil > Palsa > Peat permafrost | place: Sweden...
CGGTTTCGTTGGCGATGGTGGTCAGCATGTCGGCATCCAGATCGGCCGACGGGTTGACCAGTTGACTGCCAAAAAGTCCCGCGACGCGCATCTGGGTGGCGCCGATGCCGATAGTGTAAATACGCACACCGGCGGCCTTGGCAGCACGCGCCGCTTCGCGCGGCGCAATGCTACCCGCATTGTTCACGCCATCGGTAAGCAACACCAGCACACGCGCCTGCTGCGGCAATGCCGACAGGCGCTTTACGGCCACGGCGATCGCGTCACCAATAGCCGTCTCCGTGCCAGCCAGCCCTACCGTCGCACCCTCGAGCTGCGCCCGCACGGCGGAAAGATCAAACGTCAGTGGCGTCACCAGAAAGGCCTGACTGCCGAACAAGATTAAACCCATTTCATCGCCGCGCCGACGACTGATGAAGTCGCCGGCAATCGCCTCGACCGCACCGAAACGGCTGACCGCCTGGCCTGCCAACTGCATATCCTCGGTACGCATGCTCCCGGACAAATCCACTGCCAACATCAACGCGCGCCCGCTGTGCTGCTGTGCCTCTGGCGGCCCGATCCACTGCGGCCGAGCGGCAGCAATAAGCAGGCTCAACCAGGCCAACACCAGCAGCCACGGACCGATACTTTTTGCCGACTGGCTGTTCGCCTGCGCCAACCGGATGCCCGGCTGTGGCAGATGCAAGGCCTGCCCCGGCGCCACCGGCCGCAGCCAGCGCCATAACAACCAGGGCAACGGCAACAGCACGATGATCCACGGCCACGCGAACGTCGTCATGACCGCGCTCCGTCATTGCTCGGTGCACTCGCAGCGTGCTTCCATTTGGTGGGCTTCAATGCCAATCGCAACCATTGCCGAACCGCCGCCGATGCAGCCGCTTGATCAAACGGTACGGGCGCGCGGTAAATCACTTGCTCCAGCGCCATCAGCCAATCCAGCGTCCCTGCATCGACCGGAACGCGCGCCAACGTTTGCCGCCATGCGTTGCCTCGCTGTTGCGCGGCGAGTACATCGTGCCGGCGCGCGACGCGACGCAGCAGCTGATGCATACCGCTCGCGAGCGTCGACGGATCGCCGTCTCGCTGGTACTGCTGCATCAGCTGATCGAGTTCAGCCAACACGCGCTCACGTTTTTGAGCCTGGCTACGATATCGCCGCCACAACCAAGCGCAGAGCGCCGCTACCATGAGCAGAAGCCCCGCCAGCATCCACCAGCCCGGTGCAGGTGGCCACCATGATGGATCGGGTGGCAAATGGATATCACGCAAGACCGGGCCCGGCGCTGCCGCTGCTGTCGATGATGATGATGCGGATGGAAGAGTTATCACGCCGATCTCCTGGCGCCAAGCACACCGACCACTACATCGAACGGATCAGCGGTAGTGTCGACATTGCCCCAGCGCAGGCCAAGCGAATGCGCCAACTCGCCGAGTCGCGCTGGTCCGGCACCGATGGCACGCTGAAAATCGCGACGCTGACGCTCGGATTGCAGGATCACTTCAGTACGCTCACCCGTCTGTTCCAACGGATAACGACCGGGTGGCACCAGTGCAAGTTCCAGCGCGTCGGCAACCACCAGAACACTTACAGCAGTGTGCCGACTGAGATCCAGAAGTCGCTGCCGCGTGGACACGTCGCCGCTGAATCCGTCGCTGATCAGCAGCACGCGACTGGCACCACAGCGCAGACGGTTTGCACGCATCAATGCATCAGCCAGTGATTCTGTTCGATCGGACGCCAGCCTCTTATCCCACTCTGCCAGCGCGCCACACACGGCCAATGCGCCGCGAGGTCCAGCCTGTGGACGCAGTAGCGAATCAGCCTGACCAAACGCCATCACGCCAACCCGCTCACCGGCACGCGCTGCATACCACGCTGCACATGCCGCTAATCTGGCCGTCTGCACCGATTTGAATCGCACCCGTGTGCCGAAGCGCATGCTGGCATGGGTATCGACGAGGATCAGCAATGACCCTTCGCGATCTTCCTGAAAAAGTTTGGTGTGCAGCTTGCCGCTTCGAGCAGTGAGACGCCAGTCGAGTCGGCGCACATCGTCTCCTGCCTGATAGACACGGGATTCGGCGTAATCCATGCCGCGGCCATATAGACGGCTGGACTGCTGACCGCTTCGCGCTGAACGACTGACCAGCGTTGCCAGCTTCGCACGTCCTACTCGTGTGCGCAGCGCGATCAACTCAGCCAGTGAAACCCGAGTGCGACCATCGCCATCGTTCGATTGCAACATCACAGCACTCACGGCAGCGGCACGAGATCCAACAGACGGTCGATCACGCGATCAGGACGCACGCCCTCGGCTTCGGCTTCATAACTGAGCAAGACACGGTGCCGCAAAACTTCATGTGCGATGCCGTGCACGTCCTCTGGAAGAGCGTAATCGCGACCGGCCAACCAAGCACGGGCACGCGAGCAGCGATCGAGTGCGATAGTAGCGCGTGGGCTACCGCCCCAGGCGATCCAGCGCTTCAGCTCCGGACCATAACGACCAGCGTCGCGCGTCGCCAACACCAGCTGTGTCAGGTATTCCTCCAACGCCGGCGCCATGTGTACCGCCATGGACGCTTCCCTCGCGGCGAAGACGTCTGCCTGGCTCAGCAATGCAGGCGACGTTGCCAGCGCCTGACCGCGATGGCTGGCCTGCTCGCGCACCAATCTGAGAATGGCCAGTTCAGCTGCTGCATCGGGATAGCCGATGGTCACGTGCATCAGAAAACGATCGAGTTGGGCCTCGGGCAAAGCGAAGGTACCCTCCTGTTCGATGGGATTCTGGGTTGCCATCACCATGAATAATTCAGGTAAATGCCAGGTGCTGCGACCCACGGTGATCTGCTGCTCTGCCATTGCCTCAAGCAACGCCGACTGCACCTTGGCCGGCGCACGATTGATCTCATCCGCCAGCACGATGTTGTGAAACAGCGGGCCACGCTCGAACTCGAAACTGCCACTCTGCGGGCGGAACACGTCAGTGCCGGTGAGATCGGCAGGCAGCAGATCGGGGGTGAACTGTACTCGATGAAAATCCGCCTCGATCCGCGCCGCCAGTGCTTTTACTGCCGTGGTCTTGGCCAGACCAGGGGCTCCCTCGACCAGCAGATGCCCATCCGCCAGCAAGGCAACGAGTAGACAGTCGATCAAATGCGGCTGCCCGATGATGCTCCGCTGCAAGTCCTCGCGCAGCACCGTAAACGCTTGCTGCAGTGGGCTAATCGACGAAGTTTCAGCTGTAGCCATGTTCACTCCATTTCCAAAACGGGCCCGATAGTCAATCAATAGAGAGGTATTGAATGCATCATTGAGCGGTGTCCTTCAGACCATCATCTTCGTCGTAAGTTTAATCGACCGACAAAAGTAACGGTTCCAGCAAAAAAAGAGGCGGCCTAAGCCGCCTCTTTTTCAAACGCATTGAGGCCTTACTGCAAGGTCTCGCTGAGAATGCGCGGCGTCACAAAGATCAGCAGTTCGGCCTTGGTGTTGCTGCGCGACGTAGTTCTGAACAAAATGCCAATCCCGGGGATATCGCCCAAACCCGGCACCTTGGTGACCGTGTTGGAATTGTTGATCTCATAGATACCGCCCAAGACCACCGTCTGACCGTTATCAACCAGCGCGGAGGTATTGACTGAACTTGTATTGATGGTAGGAACTTGACCACTGCCAGGCACCGTAATGTAGCCGGCGAGTGCATCCTTGGTCACGTTGATCAGCAGGTAGATGCGGTTATCCGCGGTGATCGTCGGGGTCACCTTGAGCTCAAGTACGGCATCCTTGAAGGCCACGGTTGCAGTACCGCTGGTACCACCACCTGTGGAATTCTGATAGGTCACATAGCCAATTTCTTGACCCTGACGTATCACTGCTTCCTGCTGATTTGCCGTGATCACACGCGGGCTTGAAATCACTTCGCTGCGACCCTCGGTCTGCGCTGCTTGTAGCTCCAGATCGAGTGCAAAATTCTTGCCGATGATGCCCACACCAATGCTGCCCGCCGCATTGGTGAGTGGCAAATTGACGTTGAGGCCATTCGTTGTATAAGTCGTGCCAGCCGTGTTGCTGAAGTATTCACTGCTGTTGCCAGTGACGGTTGGAATGCCTCCTCCCACGATCACACTTTTGTTACCGACAGCACGCTCGCCACTTACACCCAACTGAGCACCAAGGTCTCTGGTGAATGAGTCGTTGGCGACCACGAGACGTGATTCGATGAGCACTTGCTGAACCGGCTTGTCCAGAACAGCAATCAGCTCACGCAATTGCTTGATTTTTTCCGGCGTGTCGTTAAGCAAAAGCGTATTGGTGCGGATATCAAATGAGACACTGCCGCGCGTCGACAGAAAACCATGCTGACTATTGCCACCGCCGCTCCCGCCACTGCTTGACTGCAAGCTGCCGCTAGTCAGGAGCTTGGCTATATCAGATGCTTTGCCGTAGCTAATTGGCACGTAATCGGTGACCAACTCAGCTGTGTCCTGCGCCTTCAGCTTCGCGTCGGCGATGTCCTGCTCGTACTTCGCGAGCTCGGCCTGTGGCGCGATCCAGATAACATTGCCATCGCGACGCTTGTCCAGGCTCTTGGCGCGCAAGATGACGTCCAGGGCCTGATCCCACGGCACATTGTCCAAACGCAGCGTGACACCGCCGCTGACGCTGTCCGAAGCAACCAGATTGAGCCCGGATTCATCGGCGATCAGTTGCAGCGCCGAACGTACTGGAATGTCCTGGAAATTGAATGTGGCCCGTTTGCCGGTATAAACCGGTTCCTGACCCGCCTTGGCCAACGCTTCGGTTTTGGCATCGGTTTTCTTGGGTGACACCTCAACCACATACTGATCGGAAGTCTGATAACCCGATGTATCAGCGTCACCCTTCACGGCGATTTCGATATGCGCGCCACCACCTATGGCCGCCTTGGTCACAATCGACTGCACCGGTGTCGCAAAATCCAGCGTATCCAGACGTTGCGCCAAGTTGGGCGGCAGATTGGCGTGATCGATATTGACCAGCACCATGCCGCCCTTGTGCGTCATCTGGGCGTTGGCACCGGAACCGCTGAAGCTGATCAGTACGCGACCTTCACCGTTGGGGCCTCGGCGAAAATCGATATTGGAAATCGCCGGACCATTCATCGACGAAGGAAGCGCCTTGGACGGATCGATGGTGGCAACCGTGGTGACGGATTGATCCGCAGCGCCGTTATTGATGGTCAGCAGCAGGCTGTGACCTTCGACGCGAGTGCGGTAGGTCGATTCACGCATCAGCTCGACCACGACGCGAGTGCGGCCGCCAGCGGTTACCGCCGAGACGCCCGAAGTCGAACCCTGCCCGATGTTCAGATGCCGTGCGGATGCGTTATCAGTGTCGGCAAAATCAACCGCTATACGGGGCGGATTGCCCGTCGTAAATATCTTTGGTTGCGGCACAGGCCCGTTACCGAAGTCCATCTTCAGCTCGACGTTGCCCCCCGGCAGAGCTTGGTAGCTGATGTTCTTCAGCGTGGTGCCTGCTGCCAAAGCGGCGCTGGCCCAGCCGGAGCCGGCAAGCAGCAAACCTATCAATACGTAGTGACTCGCATGGCGCATGACACGGCCCCGAAAGGATTGGATTGGATTGGTCATAGCATCAGCCCCTGTATTCCTATTGCCCGGCAAGGGCGATGCTGGCGGGACGTTCCATCCAGCCACCATTACCGTTAGATACCAGCTCGACCAGATCGATGTGATCATCGCTTATGGTGATGACGTGCCCGTAGTTCTGGCCCATGTATTCACCCTTGTGGATACGATGGATCACTCCACCCGGATCCTTGATAAGCACTTCGGTACCGACGCCGGTGCCTACCGTACCGACCATCTTCAAGCTGTCCAGCGAAAACATTTCCAGCGGCTCCTTGGCGCGGTTTGCATCTGGGCGCGGACCACTATTGCCGGAACTCGGCTCGGTTTCGGCCAAGCTCGGGCTGAACGGATCGCGCTTGTCCTGATCGTCGTACTTGAATGTCTCGAAAGTCTTGATGACCGGCAGTGGCGTGATCGGCGCCCCCTTCTTGGCCTTTTCCTGCGCAATCCAGTCGCGCAAATCCGAGGTGCCGCGCGTGCAGCCACTGAGAACCAAGGCAAGCCCCAGCATCAGCACAACATGCACAACACGTAGCGGATTGATGGCAGCAAACATTTTCATTTCTGCCCTCCCGCCTGGGTGTTGCCCGATGCCTTGATGGTGGTAGTGCTCTCTTCATCATCGAGGTAACGATAGGTCTTGACCGTACCCTGCAGGACGAGCTGGCCATCGCTGGCTACGCCCCCTTTCGACGCTGCCTTCGGCGTCAGCGAAACATCGTGCAAGGTCAGAATCACTACCCGTGGCAACGAAGCCACACCGCTGATAAAGGTACCGAACTGATGATAGGTGCCGGTCATACGCAAGGTGATTGGCTTTTCCGCGTAAAAATCCTTCGGTGTTTCCGGACCCGGCTGAAATAGTTCCGTCTGCAAGCCAGCGCTCTGCGCGGTCTGCGAAATATCGACGAGCAATTCCGGCATTTCGGTCTTGCCGGGCAGCTGACGAAGCAGCTGACGAAGCATGTCCTGCATCTCGTCGAGCTGCTGTTGCAGCGCCTCCAGATTGACGGCCTTGGCCTGCTTGGTCGAAAACTCCTGCTTTAACTGATCTTCCTTGCCGACCAGTGCCGTCAAGCTGTCCTGCTGGTCACCGATAAAGAAATACCAGCCAATAAGCACGATGACGGCGAACAGCAGTCCGGTGAAGAACATCTTGACCGACTGCGGCCAGCCACCGACGTTGTTGCGATCGAGATTACGCAGGTCATTGAAGAACTTCATGGCTTCGCCCCTCCCGTCGCAGGGACACTGGCCGACTTGGCCGGCGTGGCGGCAGAGCCTGCGGAAGCTGGTGCACTGGAGTCATCCACCTGATCGGGTTTCGGTCGACTCAGCGCGACATCCAAGCCAAATGTGTAAGGCATGCGCGTTGCCTCCACACTTTTCTCGGTCTTGCGCAGCTCGGTATGACCCAGCCATGGCGAGGCTTCGATGTTGCGCATGTACTCAGCGACGCTGGCATTGGACTGCGCCACGCCATCGAGCGACATCGACTGGCCATCCTGCTTCATGCCCGTGAGCCGCCCGCTGGACGGAATCGTTTTGACCAGTTCGTCGAACAGGTGGACCATCTGCGAGCGATCGGCCTGCAACTGTTCGATGATCTGCTTGCGCGCCAGCAGATGGTCGCGCACTTTTTCCAGATCCTTGATCTTGGCAATGCGCACGTCGACCTGGGTTATCTCGTTCTGGAGCATGGTGTTGCGATCGTTCTGATTATCGATGCGCTCACCCATCCACCATCCCCACAGCAGCAAAAATAAAATCGCGGCTGCAAAGGAGACGCCCAATTGAATGTAGAACTCGCGTTCGCGCTGCTTGCGTCGAGCAGCACGATGCGGAAGTAGGTTGACGTGTGCCATCAGTCGAAGCTCCTCAGGGCGAGGCCGACCGCAATCATCAACGCTGGCGCATCCTGCGCTAGCGACTGCGCCTGTACCCGTGGCGATAGCGACATCCGCGCCAGCGGATTGGCAACGATGCAGGGCACGCCGAGCTGCTCTTCCAGCATCGCACCCAACCCTTCGATCGAGGCACAACCACCGGCTAGTACGACCTGGTCGACCTTGCTGTATTCGCTGCCCGCAAAGAAGAACTGCAGCAGACGGCTGATCTGCTGGATCAGCGATTCCTTGAACGGCTCCAGTGCCTCGCTTTCGTAGGATTCGGGTAAGCCGCCCTTGCGCTTGGCGCGGCCGGCTTCCTCGTAGGACAGGCCGAAGCGACGCATGATCTCGTCGGTAAGCTGCTTGCCACCAAAAACCTGTTCGCGCGAATAGATGGTGCGTTGATTACGCAGTACCGACAGCGTAGTCATGGTGGCGCCGATGTCCACCACCGCCACCAGCGCGTCGCGCCCCACGCTCAGCTGGTCAGCCATCATTGCAAACGCGTTTTCCATCGCGAATGCTTCAACATCAATCACACCGGCAATCAGGCCGCCGAGATCGAGGGCCGCCACGCGCATATCAACGTTCTCGGTACGCGAGGCGGCCAGCAGCACATTATTCATGTCAGGGTTGTCACGCACCGGACCCACCACCTCGTAATCGAGGCTGACTTCGTCGATGGGGTAAGGAATGTACTGGTTTGCCTCTATCTGGATCTGACCTTCGAGGTCATCTTCAGAGAGATCGCTGGACATCGGAATGACGCGGGTTATCACCGCTGAGCCGGCCACCGCTGCCGAACCGTGCTTGAGCTTGGAGCCGGAACGAGCCAGTGCGCGACGGATGGCGTCGCCTACCGCTTCAACCTCGACGATGTTTTTCTCGACCACGGCATTGGGTGGCAAGGGCTCGACCGCGTAATGTTCCACGCGAAAGCGGCCGCCCGCCTGACTGAGCTGCAGCAGCTTGACGGCAGTCGAACTGATGTCGACACCAATCAGTGCCGGCTTCTTGGGTGTAAAAAGCCCCACGGTGTTTCCCCCTTGCCACTTGGCGCCCCTAACCAGAATCCTGGAGGGATGCGCAATGGCATTAAATCGAAAAATTAACGCAATAGCAACGGTCTACGCGCACTTTCTCAACTAATTGTCGTGATGTCCGCCACAATTGCGACCTTGCCTTGTTTGGCGCGCGCCTTGCTTGGCGGCGACGTGCTCATTCGGGGATATTGCTACATCTATACTCTGGCATGTTTTGACTCAGGTCTCGCTATCCCCACACCATGCGAATTCTCAAGCGATTGTTGCGCTGGGCTCTGATCCTGGCTTTTTCCGGTCTGCTGCTTGCTGTTATCGCGGTTGGCGTGGCGTATTGGTTGATCGCGCCAAGGCTTCCAGCCGTAGCCGTTCTGAAGGACTACCACATGCAGGTACCGCTGCGTGTGCTGAGCGCAGACGGCAAATTGATCGCCAGTTTCGGCGAGACCCGGCGCATCCCGGTAGCGATCGCCAATGTTCCCGATCAGCTCAAGCACGCGGTGCTGTCGGCCGAAGATGCCGACTTTTACCATCATCCTGGCGTGGATTGGCACGGTCTTGCCCGTGCCGGCTGGCACGTCATCGCAACCGGCGGTGACAAGGGCCCTGGCGGCTCGACGATTACCCAGCAGGTGGCGCGCAACATCTTCCTCAGTCCGGAAAAGCTCTACTCGCGCAAGCTCACCGAGATTTTCATCGCCCTGCGCATCGAGCACGAGCTGAGCAAGGACCAGATCCTCGAGCTCTATCTCAACAAGATGTTTCTCGGACATCGCGCTTATGGCGTTGGTGCAGCCGCGGAGTATTACTACGGCAAGACGCTGGATCAGCTGACGGTGGCCGAGTGCGCCATGCTGGCCTCGACCTTCCAGCTGCCGTCAGTGGTGAACCCCATCAACAGCCCCGCACGCGGCATCGCCCGAAGGAACTGGGTGCTGGGTGAGATGCTCAAGCACGGTTACATCACCCAGCCGGTCTATCAACAGGCGATCGATGAGCCGAACCACGCTTTCCCGCACGAGCAAACCATCGAGGTCGACGCCCCTTATCTCGCCGAAATGGTACGGCGGCAGGCGCTGGATCGACTGGGCAACGAGGCGCTGACCGAGGGCTATGTCGTCAAGACCACCCTGCAAAGCGATCGTCAGAAGGCGGCCGTGGAAGCACTGCGCAACGGGCTAGGCATCTATGACCACCGTCATGGTTGGCGCGGCCCGGAGGCGCATCAGGATCTGGCGGCCGATGCCGGAGAAGCCGATTACGACCGCGTGCTCTCCAGCTACTTCAGCATCTCGGGCATGCAGCCGGGGCTGGTCACCGCCACCGACGCGACCGAGGCCACGGTTTATCTGGCCGATCACCAGAGCGCGAAACTCGAACTGGCCGCAATGAGCTGGGCACGCCCGCATATCGACGACGATCGTGTTGGCGCGGCGCCGACCACGGTCAGCAAGGTGCTCAAGCGCGGTGACGTGATCCGCCTTTCTCGCGATGAAAAGGGCGAATGGCAGCTCGATCAGATTCCCCGTGCGCAGGCCGCATTGACCTCGATCGATCCGGAGGACGGCTCAATCCGTGCACTGGTCGGCGGCTTCAATTTCTCGCTGAGCAAATTCAACCGTGCCGTAATGGCCGCACGCCAGCCTGGCTCGAGTTTCAAGCCGTACTTCTACTCGGCCGCGTTCGAACGTGGGTTCACGCCAGCATCGATCATCAACGACGCGCCGCTGGCATTGCCTGATCCATCGCGACCCGGTGGCATCTGGACGCCGTCCAACGACGATGGAAAGTTCGCTGGCCCGATGCGTCTGCGCGAGGCGTTGGTGCAGTCCAAGAATCTGGTTTCCGTACGTCTGCTCGATGCCATCGGCGTTCGCTATGCACGCGATTACGTCACCCGCTTCGGCTTCTCGCTCGACTCCATCCCACCCAACCTGTCAATGGCACTCGGCACCGCGTCGGTTTCGCCGATGAGCATGGCGCGTGGCTACGCGGTGTTCGCCAACGGCGGCTACCTGGTCACGCCGTACTTCATCAGTGAGATCGACGACCGCAGCGGCAAGCCGGTTTACGTGGCCAATCCCGCCCGCGCCTGTCGCGACTGCCAGGAGCGTCTGCTGGATACGAGCCCCCCTGGACCACCGCCAGCCGACATGATCAAGACGCCGGCCAACGATGTTCCGGTAGCCACAACGGCAGCCCCTGCATCGGCCAGCAGCGTCGATGGCGTTGGCATCGCTGTCTTGCCTGCCGACGTGCACAATCAGAATGCGCACCCTCCGGTGCTGGCACCACTTGTCATCGACATTCGTAACGACTACCTGCTCACCTCACTGATGAAGGACGTGATCCTGCGCGGCACCGGTTCAGCGGCGAAGTCCCTCAACCGGACCGATCTGGCCGGCAAGACCGGCTCCACCAACGACCATCGCGATGCCTGGTTCGTCGGCTTCAACGGCGATCTTTCCACGGCGGTATGGGTTGGCTTCGACGATTACGCGTCGCTGGGTCATGGCGAGTTTGGTGCCAAAGCCGCACTGCCGATCTGGATGGACTATATGGGCGAGGTGCTGAAAGGCCTGCCCATGAACACGTTGCCAATGCCGCCCGGGATCAGTACGGTATTGATCAACCGCGACAGCGGTTTGCCGACCTCGTCGGATGACCCCAACAGCATGAACGAAATCTTCAAGGTGGAGGACGTCGACCGCCTGCGTACCCAGGCCACTCAGCAGAAGGAACAGGACCAGCAGCACGCCTACGATATTTTCTAAATCGCCCATGCAGCGTGTCGCCATCCAGATAGCGCCGCACTGCAGGCAATCTACCGATGAGGAGCGTGTCATGTCCCGAGGCGAACACCACCGCATCCACGCGCACGACCGGCTACAGCGCAGCCGTTTGCGCATTGCCCAGGAAGCCGCTCGCTTGATGAGCGAGCACGGCATCCGCGACTTTCACCACGCCAAGCTCAAGGCCGCCGAGCGCTTGGGCATTCTCGATACACAGGCCTTGCCACGTAACCTGGAAATCGAAGAAGCGCTACGTGAGCATCAGCGTCTGTTTCTTGCCGATAGTCAGCCAAGATCATTGCGTCAGCGTCGGGAAGCGGCGGTCGAAGCTATGCGTTTTCTCTCCGCGTACGAACCGCGCTTGGTCGGCGCCGTGCTCGAAGGTACGGCTGATACCCACTCGGCCGTTTGTCTGCATGTGTTCAGCGATGACCCCGATGCGGTAGGTCGATATCTGCTCGACAACGGTGTGCCGATCGAAACACAGACCCGCCGGCTGCGAACCAAACGCGATGAGCAATCGGAATATCCCGTGTTGCTATTTGCCGCCGACGAGTTGCCGTTCGATCTCACCGTTCTGCCGCGCGACAGCCTGCGTCAGGCACCGCTCGATCGGCGCGCCGATGACACGCCCATGCGGCGGGCGACGCTTACCCAGGTGGAAATTCTGCTCGCGGAAAACGATGACGATGCGTTCGAGCAGAGACTGTCGGCGGCCTTGCGCTGACCGTCGACGTGCCGTATCTGGCGACGCTAAAGAAAAAGCCCGGGATAAACCCGGGCTTTTTCTTTCCTATCGATTGAGCGCAACAGGC
>Ga0302306_10001606_pt1 | contig 12152 bp, 6 predicted proteins | sample III_Palsa_E3_1_FD_198761 | JGI IMG/M metagenome (GOLD analysis project Ga0302306, IMG submission 198761) | Peat permafrost microbial communities from Stordalen Mire near Abisko, Sweden - III_Palsa_E3_1 | ecosystem: Environmental > Terrestrial > Soil > Palsa > Peat permafrost | place: Sweden...
TTGCAGTGATCCTGATTGCCGGCTTGTATCCTGCTTTTGTGCAATCTGCTTTTCAACCTGTCGATTCATTAAAAAATAAAACCGGCAGGATGGCCAAAGGCTTTACGCTCCGCAAAGGACTGGTGGTGGCCCAATTCGCCATATCCCAGATATTGATCGTCGGTACGCTGATCGTTGCCCGGCAAATGGACTATTTTGAAAACCGGGACCTCGGTTTCAATAAACAGTCTGTCATTTCTTTTTATACGCCCGATAAGAAATTGGACGTTTTTCGGCACGAACTTTTAAACCTGTCAGGTGTTCAGCAAGTAACCCTGTCAAACGGCGCGCCGTCGTACAATAACCAATTCAGCAGTTTTAGCGCCCCGCAGTTCGGCGTTACCAAAGATGATGTGACCGAATTAAAATATGTCGACGAGAACTATATCGACATGTTCGGCATGAAGATGCTGGCCGGTGAAAAAGTAACACGGAAAGCCCCGGGCGATACAAGCCAGAAAGTGGTGGTGAACGAAACGTTGATCCATAAATTTGGCATTATGAACCCCGAAAAAGCTGTTGGGCAACATTTTATGTTAAATGGGCGCACAGCAAATATCATTGGGGTTATCCAGGATTTTCAGAGTGAATCCAAACATAAAAAGCGCCGGGCTTGTGCGTTTTTGTACAATCCCGATGTATTCTTTATGGCCAGTGTAAAGATCCGTCCCGGCGCAATCAATAACACCATCGATCAGATAGCCAAAATATGGGCGACTTTGAACCCTGATAACTTATTTGAATACAAATTTCTTGACGAGCATATCGCCGCATTTTACACCCAGGAACAAAAGGTATACACAGCATTTAAATTATTTTCGGGAATTGCCATTCTTATCGGCTGCCTCGGCCTGTACGGGCTGATCATGTTTGCTGCCTCGCAACGGACGAAGGAGATCGGCATACGCAAGGTATTGGGCGCCCCCATTGCAAGTATTGTGGGCCTCTTCTCAAAAGAGTTTGTGCTGTTGATCTGCATCGCTTTTTTAATTGCAGCGCCCCTCGGGTACTATATGATGAACAACTGGCTCAACAATTACGCTTACCACATTACGATAGGCCCATGGACTTTTGTGGTGTCGGTCATCGCGTCGATGATCATTGCGGGTATAACAATAGCTTATCAAACCATAAAAGCAGCTTTGGTGAACCCGGTGAAGAGTTTGCGGAGTGAATAATCGCCCCCCCCGACCCCCTAAAGGGGGAGCAAACATTGGTGGGTGGTGAATTGTGAGTAGTGAAGAGAATGCGGATGTGCAAATGGGAAAATGAGAGATATTGAATTTAGATAGAAATAAATAATTAAACTTTTAAACTCCCCCGCTGGCTAGCGGGGGCTGGGGGGCGCGGTATCATGCTAAGGAATTACTTTAAAACCATGTGGCGGGGGCTGACAAAGAACAGCGGCTACAGTTTTTTGAATATTGGTGGTCTGGCGATAGGGATTGCCTGTGCGTCGCTGATTTTTTTGTGGGTAGAGGATGAGGTTAACTTCGACTCCGTCAATACCAAAAAGGAACGGTTGTACTTCGTGATGGAAAATCAGAAGTATGATACCTACGTGTTTACGGAAGGTTCTACCCCGGGATTGATGGCGGCTGCGATGAAGGCGGAATTGCCTGGTGTTGCCAATACCGGGCGCCTTTCGGAAGGGGGAACTTCGCTGCTGTTTTCCTATGGCAATAAATCGGTTTTTTCGTCGGGGCAGTATGCCGATCCATCGATCTTCAGCATGTTTACCTTACCTTTTGTGCAAGGGAATCCTTCTTCTGCTTTTACGCAGCTGCGTTCGATTGTCATTACTGAAAAGACGGCAAAAAAATTTTTTGGCAATGAACGGGACGTTTTGGGCAAATCCATCCGGGTCGACAGCAAACAAAATTATATTGTAACGGGGGTTTTGAAAGACCTGGCGCCGAACGCAACCCTGCAGTTTGAATGGCTGATGCCATACCAGATCTATTATGATGAGAGTCCATGGCTCAAGAGCTGGGGTAATCAATCAACCAGTACCTATGTTGAGCTGAAACCGGGTGTTAACCCGGAAACTATCAACAAACAGCTTTACAGCTATATTCAGAAAAGAGAACCCAAAGCCCTGGGCCATGCCTTTTTGTTTGCCATGACCGACTGGCATTTGTACGGCGAATTCAAAGACGGTAAGCAAACCGGAGGGGGACAGATTGAATACGTGCACCTGTTTACCCTCATCGCCTGGATCGTCCTGCTGATCGCCTGCATAAACTTTATGAACCTTGCCACCGCCCGAAGCGAAAAACGGGCGCGCGAGGTAGGCGTAAGGAAAGTGCTGGGCGCGGGCAAGGCCCTGCTGGCCGGGCAGTTTATCAGCGAAGCTATATTTATGGCTTTTGTAGCCGGTGTGTTTGCCGTTATAGCTGTTTCGCTGGTGTTGCCCGCGTTCAATTTGCTGGTGCAAAAACAGCTTACGCTGGGTTTAAGCAACCCTTTGCACCTGCTGGCACTGATTGGGATCAGCCTGGTCTGTGGCCTGGTTGCAGGGAGTTACCCTTCACTTTATTTATCATCATTTAATCCGGCGGCGGTGTTGAAAGGTTTGAAGCTGAAGGACAGTGGCGCGGCCATGATACGTAAAGGGCTGGTTGTGCTGCAATTTAGTGTTTCTATTGTCCTGATCATTAGTACGATCATCATTTTTCAGCAAATACAGCACATTAAAAGCAGGCAGCTTGGTTTTAATAAAAATAACCTGGTTGAGATGGACTTGCAGGGCCAAATGGCGAGCGATTATTATGGCATCAAACAAGATTTGCTTAATACGGGCTATGTTTCGAGCGTGGCGCTTGCCGATCATGCCATTATTTACGGAGGTAACAATACCGACGGCCTTACCTGGGAAGGCAAGCCATCCGGATCAAAAGTGCTGATCTCGAGCCGCTATGTAACGCCGGAGTTCCTGGAAACATCAGGCCTGAAACTGCTGGAGGGCCGTAATCTTACGGTTGGCGACACAACGACCAAACCCATCCGTATGCTTGCGACAGAAACGATGGAAAAACTAATGGGGAAGGGAAGCGCCGTGGGTAAAACCCTGCACGGTGAGGGGGATACCACCACGGCCACAATAGTTGGCGTGGTAAATGATTATGTTTATGGCGATATGTACGGCAAACCGGATCCGGTTTTGTTTTTCAGCGTTCCGCCGAAGAACGCAACGGTAATGTATGTGCGTATAAAACCAAATGACGACATAGAAAAATCGCTTGCCGCCATGCAGGGCGTAATGAAAAAAGACAATCCCGCCTATCCGTTTGATTACCGCTTTGTCGACGACCAGTTTAACCGGATGTTTTTGAGCGAAATGCTGGTTAGCAAATTGTCGCGTTTGTTTGCCTCGCTGGCAATTCTGATCTCCTGCCTGGGCCTGTTCGGGCTGGCAGCCTACACGGCTGAGCGCCGCACTAAAGAAATTGGGATCCGCAAGGTGCTGGGGGCTAACGTAACCGGCCTGGCTGCCCTGCTTTCAAAGGAATTTTTGCAGCTGGTATTTTTGTCTTGCCTGGTGGCTTTCCCGGTAGCTTATCTCATAATGAGCAAATGGCTAAAGACTTATTCATACCGGATCGATATCAATTGGTGGGTGTTTATCGGCGCAGGAATTGTCGCAGTGGTAATTGCAGTAGCGACGGTAAGCTTTCAATCAATAAAAGTGGCGCTCGCAAATCCGGTGAAGAGCCTTAGGTCGGAATAGGGATTGGCAGGAGATTATAGCTCATCGTACATAGCCGTATTGCATGGCGTGGATGTATCGCGTAAATGTCTGGTGGGCTGGTGATCCGCTAGCAAGCGGACAGCATGACTTTTAATAATCCGCTGATACATCCTGCCTCGAAATATCCCAAACATCTCCTTTCCATCCCACTTTTATACTCCTTGGTCACATTTTCAAAAATTGTGTTGCGGCATGTACTAATATTGATCAAAAATCAAAAGAAATGAAAGTAAGATGGCGTCAGCATGAGGCAACACTCGTCAATATTGTTTGGGCAATATTGGCTGCCAGGTATGTGTGGGAATGGGTTCGCCTTTCCCCACCGGAGATCAACGCCCATTATGCGGCTCCGTTTATCAGCAATCATCAGCATTTTAATTATTTCAGCCGTGTCCTTTTGCCGCAGGTGGTCGCGTTGTTGGCGCTGGCGCTGGCGTACTTCCGGATCAATCAGCTTATCGCCTTATGCCAGTCGCAGGCCGGGCGAAAACCGGTGTTTACAATTTTAGGCGCTTTTTTACAGGTTATAGTCATCGCGTATATCATCGGGCCGGGGATAAACTTTCTTTCCTTTTATGCCGATCCGTACTATATGACGAATAACACGCTCTGGACTTATCCCCTGACCTTCGGCTATCATCCGCAGCCTTTCTATAATGTGTTCGGAGGCATAGATATGGCGGCATTTTTACTGGCAGTCTACCTTATCTACGCCTGTTTTCGCGAGGTGATCATAGACTATTTCGAAAAGCAGCAAGCACGGCGCTCTTATCGTATCACGATGTTAAATCAGGCTACTTTTTTTGCTTCGGTGTTTTTGATCATTCCCATATTTCTCTCGGCATTTAGCCTGGTTAAAAGCGATACATACTACGGTTATTATTTCGCATTTGCTCCGGTAATGGCTTTTGTTTTTTACACCAACATCTATGTTTTATTTCCCCGAAACGGGGATAAGCCATTGTTCAACAGGCATTTTTTGGCACCGCTGCTCCTGCGGACGTTTATTTATACGCTGTTGTTCAGCATTTTTCTGGGCGAGCATTGGTCCGTTTCGCTTTTATTGACTCTTTGGGCCGCACAGGTTTTGGTTATAACCCCGCTATCCTGGCTTAATTTTCAGCAGCGTAAAGACAAAATTTTAGAGTTACGCGGCCTGGAGCAGGCGCTCACCAAGTCCACAGCCGACCTGCAATTTCTTCGAATGCAGATCAACCCGCATTTTTTATTCAACGCCCTGAATACTCTGTATGGTACGGCGCTGATAGAAGGAGCAAACAATACTGCCGAAGGCATACAAAAGCTGGGCGATATGATGCGCTTTATGCTGCATGAAAATACACTGGATTATATCGGCATGGATAAGGAGATAGGTTACCTGAAAAATTATATCTCGCTGCAAAAGCTGCGCACCCAAGCTTCGCCGGATATAGTGATTGAGGACGACATTACCCAAAAGGATTGCAACCACAGGATAGCGCCGATGCTGCTGATCCCCTTTGTTGAAAATGCTTTTAAGCATGGGATAAGCCTGACCGAAAAATCGTGGATAAGAATTAAATTGGAATGCGATGATCAACGCATTAATTTCGAGGTGCGCAACAGTATCCACCCATCCGCCGCCACTGATCCCGAACGGGCGGAATCGGGCATTGGTCTGAAAAATGTGGGGGAGCGGTTGAAATTGCTGTACCCCGGCAGATACCATTTTGATTATGGCCCACAGGGAAGTCAATTTGTTGCCGGCGTAACGATAAAGGCGAACTAAAAAAATACAACTGGAAATGCTTAAAGCAATAGCCATAGACGATGAACCCATAGCGCTGGAGGTGATAAAAAACCTGGCGGCTCACGTGGTTTTTATGGAGCTGGGAGCCTGCTTTACCAACAGCTTTAAAGCGATGGAGCACCTTCAGCAGCATAAAACCGATTTGGTTTTCCTGGATATTAAAATGCCGAATATCTCCGGAATTGATTTTTTAAAGTCGATACCGAAACCGCCTATGGTGATATTCACTACCGCATACAGTGAACATGCTGTGCAAAGCTTTGAGCTGGATGCGATTGATTATTTATTGAAGCCATTTTCGCTGCCGCGATTTTTAAAGGCATGCAATAAGGCCCATGAACAATATGAGTTGCGGAAGAAACCCGGGGTACCGGCACTCGCGCCGTCGATCTTCATCAAAAGCGGCTATGAACAGCTACAGGTAGACCTGGCCGATATTTTATACGCCGAAAGCGTGGGCAACTATGTACAATTTGTTTTGGCCGGCAGCAGCATCGTTTCGCGGCTGACCATGACCGAGGCAGAGGAATTGCTGCCGGCGAGAGCGTTTGTTAGGATACACCGATCCTATATCGTATCCCCCAGGCACATCAGCAAAATGGATAAAAGAACAGTGTGGATCGGGAAGAAAGAATTGCCGGTCGGGGCTGCCTATAGCAGCGGCCTGGAGACACTTATAGCGAAAAATAGGAAAATCTAACATAAATGAGAAGCATCTATAAACCAGCGAAGTAGGCAAGGCGATTCTATATAAAGAAACTGAAACCGCGGCGTCTTTCGGGCTTCCGGACTAATTCTTAAAACAATCATTAATCATGAAAAGAAATCTCTTGCTCATTGCTTTGTTATGCCTTTCAATCGGGTTGAAAGGCCAATCCGGCCCACAGCCGATCGTTTTCGGCCACGTCGATACCGTCTATTCAACAATCCTTAAGGAAAAGCGGCCGGTTTGGATATACACGCCCAACTTTGATACGGTTTATTTTACCAGGCCGCAATATCCCGTGCTTTATGTGCTTGACGGCAACGGCTTTTTTACATCGCTGGTAACAATGATGCAGCAATTAGGCCAGGTTAACGGGAATACGGTTTTGCCGCAAATGATCATCGTTGGCATACTCAATACACCCCGGCACCGTACCCGTGATCTTACAGCTATCAAAAGCCCGCAGGATTCGACCTCGGGCGGAGGCGATAACTTCGTTGCATTTATGGAGAAGGAACTGATCCCCTACATCGACAAAAAATACGCGACAGCGCCTTACCGCGTGCTGCTGGGGCATTCGCTGGGCGGCTTATTGGTTATCAATACTTTATTGAAGCATACTGAAGCGTTTAGTGGCTATGTGGCCATAGAGCCAAGCATGTTTTTTGATAACGACATACTGTTGGGGCAGACGAGGGACCTGCTAAAGCAAAAGAATTTCAAAGGGAAATCGTTGTTTTTGGGCATTGCCAATACCATGAACCCCGGTATGGACACTACGCAGGTGCGGACGGACACCACTGTTATTACCCATCATATCCGCTCTATTTTAAAGCTGAAGGATAATTTGCAGCAATACCCTGGAAATAATTTGCGGTGGGGCTACCGGTATTACCCCGATGATGACCACCAATCGGTGCCATTGATTGTGCAATACGACGGTTTACGGTTTATTTTTAAAGATAACCGCTTCCCGCGGAATCAGCCGCAGTTTCAATATTTTGATAAGACCATCAGCCCGGCGGAGATGCGGAAAATGATCGATGCGCATTATCGGTTAATGTCTGAAGAAATGGGTTACACGGTTCGTCCGGATGAAGGGCAGATGAACCAGTTCGGCTATACCTTTTTGCAGCAAAAGGATTTTGAACGGTCGCGCATGTTTTTCCAGGTGAATATCGATTACTATCCGCATAACTTCAATGTGTATGACGGCATGGGGGATAGCTATTTAGCGACTAATGACAAAGCAAAAGCGATGGAGTATTTTGAGAAGGCTTTGTCAATTAAGTATCGGGCGGATATAAAGGAGAAATTGGATAAGCTGAAGGGTGGGAAGTGAGGGGGCGTTCAGCGCAGGGTCCTTTTCAGGCTTAAGTTAACCCACAAAAATCAGACGTAGTACGGCCCTGCAACCTTTAATTCGCCGGACACCAATCGTTCCTACGGAACGACAGAGCGTTTTTTTGATCGATTTCTACCAACTAGGCATCCGCCAATGGGCGGACGCATTTTTTTTTCTTTCGTCCCCATCGGGACGTTTTGCCGGTAGAAAAAACAATAAGTTACAAACGCGCTCCGTAGGAAGGCCTCGTGAATTCGGTGGCATGTCCGTTTAGTCAAATTTTGTCGGTTAACTTAAACTTTCAGGAGACCCTGGGGACGGAGACTTTATGATTACACCAGCACCAATCCTTCTTTGAGCGCCTGGTCATACACTTCGCCGTTAAATTGATAGTAGGCGGGGGAGCCGTGGGCGCTGAGACGAGTTTGGCATGACCTTAAGTTTAGGCTACTTTTACAGAGTGGGAGAAATATAAATTATTTCGCATTTATCTCGTAACCAACCAAGGTTTTTTGTCGTCTTAGCTGGGGCAGGTAGCACCTTGCAAACTGACTTTCAAATCAACCAACAATGATAAAGAACTATATCAAAACAGCCTATCGCGGGCTGATGAAAAACAAAGGCTTCACCTTTATTAATGTGTTCGGGCTTGCTTTGGGCCTGGCTACCTGCCTGCTCATTGTTTTTTATGTGTTTGACGAGCTGAGCTACGATCGTTATAATACCAAAGCCGACCGGATTTACCGGGTAAATAACGAGATCAAATTTGGCGGGATGGAGAACTCTTACGCCATCACGCCTGCCCCGACGGCTGCAGCGCTAAAGGCCGATTTTCCTGAAATTGAACAGGTCGCCAGGTTAAGGAACCGTGGTGGTAACCAGGTTAAAAAAGGAACACGGGATATCCAGGAAGACCGGATGGTTTATGCCGACAATTCCATCTTTGATGTGTTTACCCTGCCAATGGTTGACGGCAGTCCTGATAAAGCGCTGACCGCGCCGCATACGGTGGTGATTACGGAAGACATGGCCAAAAAATACTTTAACACCATTAGTGCGGTCGGTAAGGTGTTAACGGTTAACGATTCCATCCAATACAAGGTAACGGGGGTCATCAAAAATATACCAAAGGAATCGCATTTTCATTTCGATTTTTTTATGTCGATGGCTACCATCGATGAAGCCAAACAGACTACCTGGTTCAGCAACAACTTCAGCACCTATATTTTATTTAAACCGGGCGTAGACCCGAAAGGTTTTGCCGCCAAGCTGCCCGACTTTATGGTAAGACATGCAGGTTCGGAGTTGCAGGCCATCTTGCATATGGATTTTAAAACCCTGGAGAAAAACGGCAGCTATTTTAAATTCAGCCTGATACCACTTACCAAAATACACCTGGAATCCACCAGCGTTGACGGTATTGAGCCGGGCGGAAACATCGACTATGTTTACATCTTTACGGCTACCGCAATTTTTATCCTGCTGATTGCCTGCGTTAATTTCATGAACCTGTCTACAGCGCGATCGACCAACCGGGCACGCGAGGTGGGCGTGCGCAAGGTGCTGGGATCTCCACGCAGTGCTTTGATCGCGCAGTTCCTGACGGAATCGATATTGGTAACGCTGGCCGGCGCCATCATTGCCGTGTTCACCGCCTGGGCCTTTTTAGGATTATTCAATCACATGTCGGGCAAGGATCTGACAATCACCCCGCAGATACTGGGCTGGCTTTTGCCTGCGCTGCTGATCATCATATTGGTGGTAGGTTGCCTGGCGGGTTCGTATCCGGCGCTGTTCCTGTCGGGCTTTCAGCCTATACAGGTTTTAAAAGGCAAGCTGGCCGGCGGCTTTAAGGCCGGCTATTTGCGCAGCGCATTGGTGGTTTTCCAGTTCGCCATTTCGATCATCCTGATAGTAGGTACCCTGGTGATCAGCAACCAATTGCGGTATATTCAAAATAAGGACCTGGGCTATAACCGCGACCAGGTGCTGGTGATTAAAAATGTGTGGGCGCTGGGCAACGCTCAGGGGACATTCAAACAGGAGGTAAAACAATTGGCCGGTGTTCAAAGTGCAACACTATCCAATGCGCTGCCTACGGACGAAAACAGTAACAGCACTACTTATTTTAAGGACCCGGTGATTGATCAGAAAAGGTCGGTGCTTACCTATGACTGGAATGTGGATGAGGATTTTATATCCACCATGGGCATCAAAATGGCTGCCGGCCGTAATTTTTCGAAGGACATGGGAACGGACAGTATGGCGGTGGTTGTTAATGAGGCGTTTGCCAAACAATTGGACTATTCTAACCCCCTCAATCAGCCCGTTTATAGCCCCGCTGATCAAACTGCCACTAAAATGGCCAAATATCACATTATCGGGGTTGTTAAAGATTTTAACTTTGAATCGCTAAAGACGAAGATTACACCTTTGCTTTTTAATCTTAGTAAAGGCGCCGGCACCCTGAGCGTACGGATCAGCTCTTCGGATATTCCAGCACTAATTCAAAATATCCAAAATCGTTGGAAGGGACTTTCGTCAAACCGGGAGTTCAGCTATTCATTCCTGGATGACAACTTCGATGCGCTTTACCGCAGTGAGCAGCGGACGGGAGCGATATCCATTGCTTTTACTTCGTTAGCCATCATTATTGCCTGCCTCGGCCTGTTCGGGCTGGCGGCTTATGCTGCCGAACAACGCACTAAAGAGATTGGTATCCGGAAGGTGCTGGGCGCCAACGTGACAACTATTGTGAACATGCTGTCAAAGGATTTTATCCGGCTGGTGCTTATTGCTATTGTTGTGGCTATTCCTATAGGCTGGTGGGCTATGCACTCCTGGCTGCAGGGCTTTGCTTACCGGCAGAATATCCAATGGTGGGTGCCCGTTGCGGCAGCCCTATCGGCAATTGCTATTGCGTTTATCACGATTAGCTTTCAGTCGGTAAAAGCCGCGCTGACGAATCCGGTGAAGAGCCTTAAGTCAGAGTAGCAGTATGCAGCGGCAGTTGGCAGGATAAATGTGCCATCAGGTTGTTTCTCCCTGCGAGCGGCAATCTTTTCAATTACCCCCTTTAAAACTTCCTGAGTTCATCGCTATCATAGCGGGCGGGTTATGTGTTGTATCATAATCGTACACCTCGTTGTTACGCATGCGGACAGTGGGTTTTGGTTTGTTGTATCATCTAATTGATAATCAATTTTTTACATTTTTGGTACAGGTTTTTCATAACTGACCCTAATCTTGGCTGTTATTGGTACAATATGGCTAATAATATTTAGAATCCCCCCGTTGGCCAGCGGAGGTTAGGGGCATATGATACAAAACTATATCAAAATAGCATGGCGTAACCTGGTAAGGAACAAGGTTAGCAGCATTATTAACATCGGCGGGCTGGCTATCGGGTTGGCATGTGTGCTGCTGATCGGGATGTATGTAAAGGATGAACTCGGGTACGACCGGTTTTTTAAAGACGCAAACCGGATATACCGGGTAAACACACATGAGAAGACCGGCAACGATGAGTTTGTTGCCGGCCATACGCCGCCGCCGGTCGGTGCCGCGCTAATGAGCAACTTTCCCGAGGTGGAAAGCTATACACGCATCTTCCTGCCGGGTGATGAAGTCGTTCATTACCTGGATAACGGCCAGCGACATTCCTTAACCGAAAAAAGCCTGCTTTCGGTGGATTCCAATTTCCTGCAGTTTTTTAGCTACCCCCTGCTGGCGGGTGATCCCAAAACCTGCCTGAACGGCCCCAATTATATTGTGCTTACCGAAAAGGCGGCCAAAAAATACTTCGGGGATGCTTCTCCCATCGGTAAAAACCTTGTTTTTGACGAATATGCAAAGCCCTTTACGGTCACCGCAGTATTGAAGGACTTGCCCGAACAATCGTCGCTGCAGTTTGACGTATTGCAATCCAATGTAGGGATGCCGCCGGTAAAACGTTTTAACTGGAGCTGGATATGGCTGCAGATGGGCACTTATGTGAAGCTGAAAGCCAACGCGCCGAATGACGAAGCCTCGATAAAACGTCTGGAAGCCAGGTTCCCCGCGATGGTACGGGTGCAGGCGGCCAGCGCCTTTAAACGCCTGGGCCAGCCTTTCGACCAGTTTATCAAAAATGGCGGCAAGTATGATATCAGCCTGCAGCCGTTAACGGCAATCCACCTTTTGTCGCAGAATATCGGCAGCCGTTACATTAACCAAAGCGATATCAAATACGTGTATATTTTTTCGGCGGTCGCGCTCTTTATCATGTTACTGGCTTGTGTTAACTTTATGAACCTGGCAACCGCGCAATCTGCAAAACGGGCTAAAGAGGTCGGCATCCGCAAGGTTTTGGGGTCGGAACGCGGGCAACTGATCGGTCAGTTTATTTCGGAGGCTTTTTTATATACGGTTTCTGCGACGCTGATTGCCTGTTTTATTGTGGCGGCATGTTTACCTGCATTTAATCAATTGGCTGCGAAGGAATTGAGTTTGCAGGCATTTTTTAATGTTTACACGGTGCCGG
>Ga0302306_10001613_pt1 | contig 12118 bp, 6 predicted proteins | sample III_Palsa_E3_1_FD_198761 | JGI IMG/M metagenome (GOLD analysis project Ga0302306, IMG submission 198761) | Peat permafrost microbial communities from Stordalen Mire near Abisko, Sweden - III_Palsa_E3_1 | ecosystem: Environmental > Terrestrial > Soil > Palsa > Peat permafrost | place: Sweden...
GTTTATAAGCGTAATGAATCCGGATGTTATAGTAAAAAGCGAACAGAACTTTGAGCGCTCAAGGAAAGCGATGCATATACCTGTTCCTCACCGGGAGAGGCAGCTAGATGCTATAATGAGCACAATGCGGGTGGACGATAACCCGGTCCTTGTCCTCTATAAAATAAAGCCGTTCTAAACATTCTTATCAGACATCACTTTAGGAAATGAAAAAGACCAATTTATTGAATAAAATATTGTTTCCGGCACTATTGATTTTTTTCCTGGCATCGGTATATTTTATCGTATATATCAGGAGTAAAAAATCAGGTGACCATGCGCTATCCTTAGGCACAATTTCATTGTCAGCCAAAAATGAATTGCTGACCAGTCAAGTGTTATTGCAAAGCAGGATCTGTTCATTGCCGTTGAAAAGGAATGCCATCGTTGAAGATACCAACGGGGTCAAATATCATCTAAGCGAATTATTTGATACGACTAAAGTGATCGTATATAGAATATCTGATCTATATTGTATGGAATGCGTTAAGTCGCAATTACCATACTTGAAAACATTGTCCGACCGGTTGGGCAAAAAGCATGTAATGCTGCTTGCGTCATTTGAAACGTTTAAAGAATTTAAGATATTCATGCAGACAGGGGAATTTGATGCCAGGGCGTATAATATCCAGCAACAGGACCTGTCTAATATACCCATTGAAGCCCTGAATGTTCCTTATTTCTTTGAAGCGAATGGAACGGTTAATGCGGATTACGTTTTTATACCTGCCAAGGAGATTCCGGACCTGTCTAAGGCATATTGTGATGAAGTTATAAGGAGTTTCTAAAATTTTTATATGCTGAGATTTTCTTTTCTGTCGTACTGTGTTATCATGGCAATAACCGCATTTGGGCAGGATGAGGCTCCGGTCTCTATTCGTATTGATCCTTACAATGCTGTCGGAAGTACGGCGGGGCAAACGTTCGATGAGGTTATTTATACCCCGCTGGAGACATCTGGGGAAAGCCTGTTTGGGAGCGTTGATCAGCTCGTCGTAACGGATAAGTTCTTTATTATAAAAGATAGAAATACCAATTGTATTTTGCTTTTCTTCAAGGATGGGAAATTTCATTGTAAAATCAGGGGAGGGGATGTCGGTAATAATCAATTGAACGAGATTCATAGTTTCTCCGTAAATAGATCAAAGAATGAGATTGCCTTCAAAAGGGGCCGGGACAGGATGCTGTACTATGATTTTAACGGGAAAAAGTTGCGGGAAGAAAGGGCTGTTGTTGGTGGCATGACCTTTCGGTTTTTTTCCCGGGACGCAATTGTCTTCTTGGATTATAACGTAAACAAATTGGTTCTGCCGGACTCCATAAACTATGAATTGAAATACACAAGGAATAACAAGGTATACGCGACTAGCTTCCCCTATAACATGCAGTCGGGGCCTTTACCAAGCGGCGATATTTCCTATCCGGACCATTCTCCTTTTTATGAAATCGGCAACGATACGGCTGTTTTATATTGGCGACCCTATAATTATGGTATTTATATGCTGACCCCCAACCGTGTAAAGGAAATATACCGGTTTGTTTTTCCCCTGGCCAATTCCCTGCCCGATGATTTTGTCGCAAATGCCGCGTTCTACGGCAAGAGATGGGACTATATCAGCAGCCATCCAAGTGTGATTTATAATGCATCTTACACGTATAAAATAGGGGACAACCTGTTCTTTAAGCTGAATACATTGGATGCGGGGCTGAGGAATAACGACTCCTTTATATATAATCTCAGATCGGGTGACCTGATATCCGTAACGCATATAACAGCGGATAGCTCGAATTATTTTTTACCCGTATCGGATGATGGTATTTTTAGCGTGGAATTCGCCCGGAGAAATTTTCTTACGAGCGACGGAGCATATGTTTATACTTCGTACTCGTCCCTACTCATGTTCAATGTCAGAGATGCAACAAAGAATAAGAATATAACGTATAGCCCGGTTTTAATGAAGTATTTTACCCAGGAGACTAAGAAAAGCAACCCGGTGATTGTGCAATTCAAGCCAAAGGAGAATCTTTAAATGGCGAAGTAATTAATGGTTAACTCATTCGACAAGATAGTAGCGGCAGTTTTCCTAATGGCGGAATTGCTTTTTGCGGACCCGGTTTTTTCACAAAAGAAGGATTCTTCTCACGCGGCAGCAGTAAATGGGGTTGTGAGGGATTCTGCACACAATTATGTCCTTGGAGCAGCTACTTTATCTATTTATAGAGCGGCTGATTCATCTCTTGTGGGGTATCTTCTATCCGATAATTTTGGAGAATTCACTTTTAAGGAACTACCCGTCGATATACCGTTACGGATAGTCGCGAGTTATACCGGATACAAAACGTACAGCAGGGGGTTTACGGTAAAAGCGGGTTGGAGCAAAATGGATTTGGGGAATCTGAACATGGAGAGGCGAGGTCGTGATTTGGATGAGGTGGTTGTTACCTATCGGCCGCCCCCTGTTCAGATGAAGGGGGATACGCTGGAATTTAATGCCGATGCCTTTAAGTTGGATAGCAATGCGGTGGTGGGTGATTTACTAAGAAAATTGCCGGGTATCACCGTTTGGGGAGATGGAACCATTACGGTAAATGGGAGGGCGGTGCACAATGTCTTTGTAGAGGGGAAGCCCTTTTTTGGCAGCGATGCAAGGATAGCTACGCAAAACATACCCAAAAGTGCGGTTGACAAAATTCAGGTTTACCGGGAAAAGAACGAGCAAGACGTGGCAGATTCTACTTTGGATGTTAACATTAAATTGAAGAGGAACAGCAAGAGCGGGATATTCGGCAAAATAAGCGCGGGCTATGGAACAGGCGGAAGATATGACGCGGATGCCACGTTGAATATGTTCTCGCCAAGGACACAGGTCAGTGTTGTTGGTGCAAGCAATAATGTAAACAAAATGGCGGATAACTTTGATGTGCTCCTGCGTAATGCCACATACAAAGGGATCAGTGCCGAGATAGACTATCAGCCGGATTTCACAACGGAGGGCGTGAATCGATCTAATTCCGGGGGATTCTCATATCATCATGATTTTATCGATAACAGCACCTATAATAATAAAAATGGAGTCGATGCGAGCTACTTTGTGACAAATCCGAACAGTAGTATTCTAAAAAGCACAAAGACAACCATTTCGCTTGGCGGTGATAGCAGCATGGTGCAAAATGTAAACAGCAGTAATAATTCCAGGAATACGATCCAGGATTTTGATTCCAGGTATGACTGGGTTACGAAGAAGAAGTCTTTCTATTTGGCTCCTTCATTCAGCATAAATGACAGCCATAATCAGTCAATGACGGAAAATAGCTCCAGGGCTTCCAATGATTCGCTCCAAAGTTCCGGCAATACATTTGGTGAAGCCAACAGCGATGTGAAAAATATCCTTATTGAAACCGGCTATAAGAGCCAAAGTTACAATGACAGGCATATCCGGCTCCCTAAAAATATCGAAGTGGATTATACCTTTAATTCCAAAACCTTTAATAGTAATCAAACTAATGTCAATAGTTTGACTTCCCAGGCCGATTCCAGCCAAAATGAAAATTTTAACAGGAAGTATAACCTGGATCACGCAGACCTTGATCAAAGGTTGTTTTTGAAGGTGGGCAATTTGAAAAGATTGATTTTTAATGATAACCTTGAGTCCAACATCAATATTGAGCTGCAAAACGTTCTTTTCGTCAATGGGCACAAGGAGACCAACAGGATTGCGGACTTGGACACCCTCACACAGGTGTATGCCCCGAATCAATATTTGACCAATCGAAGCACCTACAACACATTCAACGACATGCCCGCGTTGAATATCAATAAGACTATTATCCGGACACTGGCCAACCGCTACCAGAAGGCGCTTACTGTAAACTTATCGGCCCAGGAACAATTTTTTAACCAGGCAAATACATCTCAGAAGCTGTTTCAGGACTTCGACAGGAGCTACCAGTATTTTGTCCCCAATGGGAGCATAAGTTATAATAACAACCAGGTAGGCGATTTTCAGTCGATGTTTTCGCTGGGATACAAAACGTTAGTCGAATATCCTACGGTAGACCAGATTGCGCCTTTGGTGGACAGCGCTAATATCTATTCCTTTCAGGAAGGCAACCCGGGTATTAAGCCGTCGTACAAGCATGAAATGGCTTTTAGCCTCCAGAATATCAATTTAAGATCGGCTAATACTTTCAACTACGATATCAGCTTGTCAGCAGGGATGGTTAAGAAAAATATGACCGACAGCACCATGTATGATAAGCTGGGCAGGAGTATACACTATTACACCAATGTGGACGGCTATAGATATTTAACGGTCACCGGGAACCTGAAAAAGGCATATAAATTCAAAGAAAGCCAGCTCCAGTTGACCCTGAACGGAACACTTAATATTTCTAGGGCCCCCAACTATGTCAACGGCAGCCTCAATATTTCCGATAATTCAATCGTCTCGGGGAGTATCGGCTTATATTATACCTGGAGCGATCTGGTCGCTTTAAGCCTGGGTCAAAAGCTTTCGCTATATAAATCAGAACAAACCGGATTGAATACAACGGTGGATTTTATAAACTCGGGGCAATCGACTATTTTGAGCGCCAGCCTGAACTGTACAAAGAAATTAACCCTAAGCAGTAACGTTACCTATTGTAAAACCACCTCCTCGGGTTCTAACGATATTCATTTTACTATATGGGATGCGTTTGCCAGTTACCGCTTCCTGAAGGGCAATAAGGCAGAACTAAAAATGTCTGCACTCGATTTATTGCATCAGAATACCGGTGTCGTGAATTATGGAATGAATAATAACCTTACCATAGGAAGAACGAACGCATTACAGCAATATTTCATGGTTACGCTGGCCTATTTTATCCGGAAATTCGGTAATAAGTAGGGGCAATGATTATTCAAATTGTTGAAAAAATCTGAATGGGTATACTGCGCGTGCTTCTTGCCATATCTGTCATTGCTGCTCATTGTGGCATTCTCTGGAAGTTTAGTCTTGTAGACGGCGCTGTAGCGGTGGAGGCATTTTTCATTATTTCAGGTTTTTATATGTCGCTGATCTTAAATGAGAAATATGTGAAAGAGAATAACTCTTATTTGCTGTTCATTACGAACCGTTTTTTAAGGCTATATCCTGTCTATTGGGGCGTTTTGATCGCTACCGGCCTTTTTAGCATCATTATTTATTTGGCATCCGGTAAACAATCCTTTCCTATTGTCGAGTCTTATCTTTCGGTGCAGCAAAGCCCGGCTTCTCTTGTGTTTTTGATAGGTACTAATTTGCTGATCTTCGGCCAGGACATTGTTATGTTTCTGGGCATTAACCCATCAACCGGGCATCTATTTTTTACGGATAATTTTTGGAACACGTCGCCGCCGCTTTATACATTCCTTTTTATCCAGCAAGCATGGTCATTGGGATTGGAGCTGACCTTTTATTTAGTGGCTCCTTTCATTCTAAGGAAAAGTACGATATGGATAGTTGCACTGATATTTTTGTCGCTTGTCCTTAGAATGTGTCTGTATGATCTCTCAGGATTGCGGAACGACCCATGGACATACCGATTCTTTCCAACGGAGATCGGTTTCTTTTTAATTGGCGGCATTTCTTATCGGATATATGTAAGAATAAAGGACAGTAAAGTGCCAGAGATATTCTATAAGGCGATCACGGTATACATTGTGTTATTAACCATGCTATTTGGCTATATCCCGACAATTAAAAGCGCAACGAGCCCTTTTTCATGGAACGAGATACTTTATTTTTTGAGTATCGTTTCAGCCATTCCTTTTTTATTTAACTATTTCAGGAATAAAAAATTTGACAATTGGATAGGGGAGTTATCGTATCCGGTTTATCTATCTCATTTATTGATTGCAAGGATTGTATATGCGCTTCCTTACGATACCCTAAAACAAAGTTGGAGCATTGTCACGCTCTCCGTATTATTTTCTTATTGCTTGAATGTAGTTATTGCTAAGCCGATGGAGAGATTCAGGCAAGGACGGTTGAGGCGCTCACATTTACCTAAACCCGGTTTTTAAGTCATGAAGAAATTAAGGAGATATGCGGCAGTGAAACTCTGGGCTTCCCTAATACCGGCTTTTATTGTTATGGGTTGTCATGAAGCCGGCCAATCGTCACAGGGAGATCAATTAGGAAGTGCCCTGGAGGGCGTCTCAAAAGAATTTGATATTCACAATATGTCTTATTTGGTTTCAGTGGATGGAAAGATAACAGACCAGAACTATAGCGAAAGGGCCATCCATGGTAGGCAAAGTAAAGGACAGTCCATAATCAATACGTTCTTTGATCCCATAAAGTTGGACTTATATATCAGAGATTCATCCGTCAACGGCGATAGTTCATTGAATAGTTATTTTAATAGTGTAACGAATAAGTATATTAAGGTGAAAGACCTGGTCATAGTTCCCGCGGATAATTTTGAGCCGGATATGTTCCAGCAGGATTCTGTTTGCAAAATGACTTACCAAATTGTCCGTTCAGTTAAATACAAAACCCGGGATACTGCTGTCATTGATTTTAATGAAGAATTCGATGATGCCGGGAATTCGGATACTAAATCCATATTCACCAAACTTTCGGACCTGTCAAAATACTTTGATAAAAACTATCGCCAATATGCATCCATGCGGGATAGTTTAGTTTCCAATCTTTTCCCCACATGGTACACAGAGAACAAATCTCTTTTCTTTGGATGGAAAATCCTAAAGCTCCAAAATCAGACCATTCTGTGGAATTGCTTTAATGAAGAAGACGAGACGTTCCTGGTAATGAAGTTTATGGATAAAGATATATTTGTCGCCGTGTCCTATTCCTCTAAAACAATTCCAAATCCATACGACTATAATAAAGAGGATCCTTTGCAATCACCCATTGCCCTGGCCTTGATTAAATCCCTGCTTTTGCCGCCGACCTCACGGGGCTTTGATTTCAAAAGACCTTGGGATAGTATTGCTGCTGATATGAAGCCCTTTGAGAATAGCCCTTATAGGATCCTGCAAATGAAAGATTTGGTGGCCCATGCCCGCTATTTTGAGCGTTCCGGGGACCAAAGTGATGCAAAGATGCTATATGACGGGTATCGGAAGATTACAGGGGATTCTCTCCTTGTAAAATACTTGAACCAACCGGTAGTTGCCGATATGGGCTATATTTCGAATAATCTTAATGCTACAAGCCAATTCACGGTTCAGAAGGATGGGTACTATCAGCTATTCTCCGGGGGGCAGGTTCTAAAAGTAAGCGACTACAATAGCGCCCCTTATCAATATGACAACATACAAATATATCTCAATGAGAATATTTATACAGGGCAATATAAAAAGGACGAAACCCAGGTGTTTCATTTTAATTACCGCTTCAATAAAGTGGCGGGTATGCAGGACGACAGGCATTCGGATAACTGGCTCAAGAATACTAAGATAAGGTTTGCTTTCAGTGATCCCTCAGATACTTCATATATTCTTGAAGTCGCCATCCCCTGGAATGAAATTCATCATAATAAGAAAAGCAAGAGAAATCGTTTTGGGATAAATATCCTTATCGGGGACAGCGATTTCGAGGAGAACAAACGGGAAAGCATTCTCTCCTGGTCAACTAAACCGGGACAAGGCTGGGATGATCCTTCAACCTATGGCGTACTATCATTTGTTCCGGAGATCTATCCTTCCGGTCGACAAGACTATTTTAGCCATAGGGTTAAACAACCGCCTGTCATTGACGGCCTTATCGATGAAATTTGGGAAAAAGTTAAACTTTCGCCAATCGACCAACCTTATTACGGCAAGGTTACCCATTTCGATAATTCCGGGGAGTTCGGATCTCTTTACGATGATAAGTACTTGTATTTTCTCTTTTATATAACGGACAATTGTAAAAACAAGACCGGCATAATAACGAAGGACAAGTGCTGGATTGAGGATGCCTCGAACGGAGAGTTAAGGTGGAAACTGCCTGCTGATACGACCAAATATCTCCCTTCTTATTCTGTTGAGCACAAAATATTGCTTAGGGCGGGAAAGTACTATTTAAGATACCTGTCTGATAAGGGGCATTCTTTTGAAGGATGGTACGGGGCGCCGCCTCAGAATGATATATATGGGGGAACTATTTATAAAGCAATTCCATAGACAAGGAAACAGAATACTATGCGGATAGATAAGTTTTTCATAATGGGAGTTGCCGTTTCGGTCTTGAACTATTCTTGCAGTAACGTCGATCACCAACTGTCAGAAGGATTGGACTTCGCAGGCAAAAACAGATCTGAGTTGGAAAAAGTGTTGGAGCATTACGGCCGTCCGGCCGACAGCCTGAAATTGAAAGCTGCTCAGTTTTTGATTGCCAATATGCCCTTTCATTATGGATATTACGGGAAAGGAATTAATACATACGCCAATATTTTCTCCATTATCGATACCTTATCCTATACGCATGAAAGCGTGTCCAATGAAGATAAAGTACATATTGGCGATTCTATTGTACATATATATGGCTGGCCCAATATTGACAGCGCTCAAAAAGTCTATGACAGTAAGGCGTTAACGGCGGATTTTCTTATCAACAATATTGATTTCGCATTTATGGCCTGGCAAAACACCCCCTGGAGCAAGCAAGTGCCTTTTGGGGATTTTTGCGAATATATCTTACCTTATCGGATCAAGAACGAGCGGGCTGAGTTTTGGAGGCCTCAGTTTTATTATCAATACGGCAAAATGGCTGCTAACGTTTCAGATTCTCATAGTGCTATGGCCGTTTTTGACGCCATGAAGGGGAGCCTTAGCGGAGAAACGACGTTTACAATGTATTTCGACAAATATTATCCATTTGGCCAAAGCATCAGCGATGTAAAAGATGGAAGGATCGGTAGCTGCGAGATGACCTGTTTTTATGCCGCCAGTGCCATGCGTGCTGTGGGGTTGCCCGTTGGCTTTGAATACATCATGCACTGGGGCAATGAACCCAACCGTCATTATACGCTTCATCTGGCGGGGCATTTTGATACCCGGTCGTTAATAACCAATGAAAATGTGCAGGAAGATACATGGCATCTTGTGGATGCTTCATCTGAGTTAAATACCAACAGGCATAAATTTACCAAAGATGAAATGCCCAAAGGGCTGTACGTTCAGAATGTACGTACGATTCCAAAGGTATACCGCTATACTTTTTCCCCATCCCTGGAGTTGCTGGACATCAATAAAACAACACCTTCGGAGTTTATCAGCCCCGAATTTGCCCAGACCAACCTCAAAGATGTAACGGATGAATATGTTACTACGTCCAAGGTGGATATTCAGATGGACAGCGAATTTAATAAATTTAAGGTGGGGTATTTGTGCGTCTTTGATATTGCCGGCTGGCAGCCTGTTGCCATTACTAAAATTAACGGTAAAATAGCTTCTTTTAAAAAAGTGGGGAAAGAGATTGTTTATTTACCTACTGTCTATCATGACGGGGAACAGTGGCCAACGGGGGCTCCCTTCTTTATAGATTCTTTGAATGTGATTCATAAAATTGTCATGGATTCGGATAGTAAGCAAGATATGACCCTTTTACGGAAATATCCCCTTTTCATTTACACCGCATATCACACGGAAATACTGAAGGGGGGACGGTTTGAAGGCTCAAACGATTCGGCCTTTTCCAATCCCACTGTCCTTTATGAGATAAAGAACTATCCGTTTTTTGTAAATATAGTGCCCAGTAACAGTGATAAGAAATTCCGCTATTTCAGGTATGTTGCTTCTTCCGATGCTAATTTTGAACCGGATAATATTGCCGAAGTCCAATTCCTTGATGGCGACGGCAAATCATTAACCGGCCGTTTTATGGGAGTCGATGGTGTTTACGGCCATGAGATAAGCAAAGCTTTTGACAATGATTTAAACTCCTATTATCAAAACTACAGGAACAGGGATGGGTGGATCGGGATAGATCTGGGGAAAGGTGTTAGGAAAAGGGCCAAAGCCATTAAGTTCTGTCCACGCAATGATACGGATGGTATTATTCCCGGGCAGGAATATGAGTTATTCTATTGGGACGGACAAAATTGGAATTCATTGGGTGTGCAGACAGCTACGGGATATTCTTTAACCTATAAAGATGCTCCGCAAAATGCGTTGTTCTGGTTACGGTGCAATAGCGGGGGAACGGAAGAAAGAATATTTACCTATATCAATGGAATGCAGGTTTGGTGGTAAAAATTCCATCGACTAGTATTTGTGCTTCCTGCTTGATATACAGAACATCAGCCGAAGATATCTTGGGGCTGGTAGTGATGATCTGATACCCGATTTTGCGTGCCTCCGTGGTATCGCCCGATGCTATGTATAATTCCAAGAGGTTTAATTTGGGTTCGAACAAATTGGGTAAATAATCTTCAACCCATTTAAAACACTCAATAGCCTCCTTTAATTCTTTTTCTTGCCAATAGGCATAGCCCAGCGCCTCTATGGTCCTCCGGGAGATAAAATATTTTTTTCCTTCCCGAAGGATTTTAATGGCTTCGTGGTTTTCTAAAGAATCCTCTGAAAGAAAAAGGCCATAGTCCGTAAGGAATTTCCCGTCATGATGTAATTCCAGGTATAATTTTGAATAGGTGATCTTCTTGTCAGCATGAGAAAGCAGATTGTCTTCTTTTAGTTTTTGCCAATCCCTTATAGCCTCATTTTTTTTATATGCCAGAACCGCTATATAGGTAGAAGAAATCAAGCATACGGTGAGAAAGAAGTATTTTAATGTTCTATTTTTATTTTCCAGGAACTGCAGCCATAAGCCGGGTTTTTTGTCCCTGATCTTAAATGCGACAAAAAGGCATAGAATAAATTCCAGGAGGAGGATATTTACGTGAAAGGGATAAGATGTAAAACCGCAGCTTAGGATGGCGATTACGGTTAATTTGAGTGTCACCAGCAGATCATTATTTTCTAAGGAACTGGTTTTGAAAAAGCGGACTAAAATAATTAGAAAAGCAATAAAGAGAAATATTCCTACAGTTTCGAATAATTGAAGGTATTCGTTGAAAATGATATAGCTCTCGTCTGCTGCCAGCAGGAAGTTATGCGACGGCCTGGAGTTATGGAGAAAATACAGAGATTGCCATTGCGGATAATACCAGGTGAATCTGCCCATACCGGTACCAAACCAGAGATGGTCTTTGATATGTTGCAGTGCAACGTCCATCATCAGGAGGCGGCCATAAACTGACGGTTTCTTTATGCAGAAAAGATAATAGGAAAAGCCGGCTGTGCATGATGCGGTCAAGGGGATAAGTATAAACCATACATATCGCAGATGCGAGACCCATTTTTTCCTGATCCATATAATATAGTCTCTGTAAAATATAATAAGCGTAAGGAGGATCAATGAGAGGAGAGCGGTTCTTGAGTGTAAGCTGATTACAAAATACACAATCGCCAGGAATAGAGTCAAAAAACAAATGATAAAAACGCTTCTTTTTAATTGCGGATACCGCGTTTTTGAATCAATCCGGGTTTTTAATTTCAGGAAGAAAAAATAGGCAATTGGAATTTGGATTACCAGATACATCGTATAAATACCAGTATTGGATAATGTCCCCGATGGTTCCATTGAAATAAAACCTTGGTAAATGCCGATTAATATTTCCCCAGATAATAAGGTGAAGAAGAAATATAGGTAATATCGGATGATGGAGAAGTTGTTGGATAGCGACAATGATATTGCAAGAACGGTAAAATTTAGACACACACACAAGTATTCGTTATGGGAATAAAGTATGGCGGCTATCAAAAGAACATTGTTACATATATTGGAAACAACAAACCCCATTTTTGTCGGGGTTTTGAATGAAACTATAGTCATTACCCAATTGTACAGACATACGAACAATAATAATGGATACTGTTGATTCAAGGTCACTTCGTAATTAAAAGAGAACTTGTAAGATAAAAGACAAAATAATACCGGTCCGAGAGATAGGAGAAAGGTAATTACCCTAGCTATTGATTGATACCTCATCATTTTGCTTAATAAACTTGAACGAAAATCTGCCGGTTTCATTGTAATAGTAGGTT